>PPCM01000051.1_pt1 | contig 230184 bp, 168 predicted proteins | sample 1555541 | NCBI WGS metagenome assembly PPCM01 (sample SAMN05284479, study PRJNA326546) | Marine sediment metagenome, whole genome shotgun sequencing project. | isolation source: marine sediment | place: Germany: Wadden Sea | collected 2012-09-05
TAAACTCTAAAAATCAAACAGATATAGATGTGTTTAAATTTTTGTCATGTACTTAAAAACTTTTTATAAAAAGACTATTTTCACACACTCTGTAGAGCGGCTGGTTACCTGATCAGGCTAGCGCTCTTGCGATTCCAATAATTCATAGGAACTTTGTTTGTAGATAGCTATATCGCTTAATTAGTTTGTCACAACAAATAAAAAAAAGTTGAGGAATGTTTACCAACAAGAAATTCAATGTGATCCAGTAGTATTATATTAATTTATAATTTGATAAAATATTATTGAATCTGATTTATTACTTCTTTAAGAGTCTCTTTTTCTTGTGTCCCAACTGCTTTCCAAAGCATTTCACCTTCTTTAAAAACTAACAATGTTGGTATGCTTTGAATGCCAAATTTTTCTGCCAGAGCAACTTCATAATCAACATTAACTTTTAACACTTTGAATTTATCACCCATTTCAACTTTCAATTCTTCTATGATAGTCCCCTGAACTTTACATGGCTTGCACCAATCAGCATAAAAGTCAATTATTACAGGAATGTCACTTTGAATTGCCACATCAAAATTCAGTTTTTCGACTTTCGGTTCTGCAGAAATAATCTCATTTGATGTATCTCCCAAAACAACTTTCTTTAATGTTTCTTTATCTTGAACACCAACTGCCTTCCATAAGATTTCACCGTCTTTAAATATGATTATTGTAGGGATACTCTGTATTCCATACTTTTCTGCTAATTCATCATCAATATCAACATCTACTTTAACAACTCTTACTTTGTCACCTAGTTCTTCTTTTAACTCTTCAATTATCGGTGCCTGAGTTTTACATGGGCCACACCAATCAGCATAAAAATCTACTAATACAGGAGTATTACTGCTTATGATCTCATCGAAACTTTCATCAATATTTTCAAGTTTGGTTTTGTCGTTTTTATCGGAATTATTACAACTTACGGCAAAAAGCCCTATACTAATTGCAATTACAATCGTTAATAATGTTTTTTTCATTTAAATTTCCTTTTTTATTCGTTTTCTGTCTGTTTTGAATTTCCCACCTCTTTGGGCTTATCTTTAATAAATAATCCACTAATCAAATACCCAAATACTCCACCATAAAGGCTTGATAAATACCATTTAGATTGTATTGGACATGTCCCAGATGCACACCCGACATATTTCCAGTATAAAAAACCTCCTAAAATACCGATAAGTGTCAAAATAATTCTAAAAATTAACTTCTGTTTAAATGTTTTCATCATAAAATTTTAATACAGAACAAATATAATATCATTTTGTTCTAAAATCTTATTGCTTTGCTACAAAAACTCAGATACTAAGAGTTTTATCATTGTATTATTTCATCTTAGATTTTATTTTTGTAAAAAACTAGATAATGAAATACAAACACATTTTTTTCGATTTAGACAGAACATTGTGGGATTTTGAAGCTAATTCAAAAGAAACTTTCGAAGAAATTTTCAATAAATATAATCTTAACAAACATTGTGATTTTAACACTTTTCACTCAGAATACAGAAAAATAAATGCTGAGCTGTGGGCTGAATATAGAATCGGAACTATTTCAAAAGAGTTTCTTAGCTGGCAGAGATTCTATAGAGCAATAAATCTATTTGGTATCGACAACGAAGAAATGGCAAAAGACATGAGTGCTGATTACATCATGATTAGTCCTACTAAAACAAAGCTTTTCCCTAATACAAAAGAAGTTTTGGAGTTTTTGTCGAACAAATATAAACTCCATTTAGTTACAAACGGATTCAAAGAAGTTCAGTATGTAAAGATTAATAATTCTGGGATTGATAAATACTTCACTTCAGTATTTACATCTGAAGAAGTTGGTTGCAACAAACCAAACAAAGCTTTTTTCGAACACGTTCTTGAACATACTGGAGCAAACATTTCAGAATCGGCAGTTATTGGGGATGACCTTGAAGCAGATATAAAAGGAGCAGCAAACATGCACATAGACACAGTCTGGTTTAATCCTAATAACATAGATACAGATTATGTCCCAACTTATAAGATTAGTTCTCTGGATGAACTCAAAAACATTTTTAATTAGAATCTAATACTAACAATAACATCAATATAATCGGGTACAAAAACAAACTCACTGCCCACTTCACTAGTATAATAACTATCTGGATCTATTAGAGATTCGTTGATATTCTGATAATATACTAGCTCAGGAGCATACTGTATTGAAATAACACAATTTGGGGAAATATTTATGTCAACACCAACAGTTAAGTCTACCCCCATCTTAAGAAAATCTATTTCACGAAAACCATTAGTTTCTGGATAAAAAGGTGAAACATTCACATAATCTATTGGATAACCATTGAATTCTCTCTTATAATGATAATAATATTCACCAGTAAAATGATATCCAGCAATTAATCCTCCACCCGCATAAAATCTATAATTCTTACCTGGAAAAGCTGCTTCTGCACCAAACCTCACATCATAAGTATAAACGTTATAATAGAATTGTCTCATAATCAAAGAATCAACCATAGTGGTATCACCATCTACAATTACCTGATCTGAAGTTTGACCAATAATGTCTACATAATTGTTATCTCTAAAAAAATTTATAAAATTTACACTTGCGCGCAAATTCGCTTTTTCGTACATATGTTTATATTGCAAAGATATTTTTGAAGTTGTCATTCGTCCACTACCAAAAATTCCAAGAGCAGGATATACATTTAGTCCTATTAGATTCTTTTTTAAAGTATCAACATAAGTTGTATCGTCCTGAGGAACATATAAAGTTTCTGATTCTACTTCCTGAGCATATAGTGTTACAGCACACACTAGTACAAATAATAAACTAATAATCTTTTTCATATCAACCTTAATTCTATAAAAACAAAAGTACTTTTTTATTAAACGATTTCCAAAACATAAAGTTGTATTAAAGTAAAAAAATATGATTCTGAAAAGAAAATAAATACTCTTTTACTTATAAGTTGAAAATTAATTTTAATTATATATCTCCAAGTGCATCAATTTTCATATAAAACAAACTAATTTTTTAAACCAATACGAATAAAATATTGTTTACCCTGTAATTTCTTTAACAAAACTTTAAGGATATAAGTAAAAATAATTGCAACTTTTTTGAGACTTTTATAGACTAATCTAAAAAATAACATATGAAAACAGTTAAATTTTTATTTATCATATCATTTATGCTATTCGGAGGAATTCATTCTTTTGCAAAAGAAGTGAATAAATTGGATGCTAAAAGTGCTGGCGAATCATTTATAATTTCACATAACTATACTAATAAAATTCAAAGCATTAAAGCTATTTATCTAGATAATAAAATCTTATTTTATCAACTCGACTTAGTTCCTCAAGGGTTTATTATTGTCTCAGCTAATAATAATTTACATCCCGTAATTGCATATTCATTTTCCAATAATATTGATACTAATGGACCTCTATTCTCATTATTAAAATCAGATATGGAGACAAGGATTTCAGCATTAGAACATTTACCTGAATCAATTTTAACGAGTAGGCAAAAAGAATGGTCTGATATTTTAAACTCTGAAACAAACAAAACTAAGTTATTCGAACAATGGCCAGAAGAAGGAACTTCAACAACTGGTGGATGGTTAGAATCAAACTGGACTCAATATGCACCTTATAATGGAATGTGCCCTATCGACCCTGTAACTACAACCAGAAGTTTAGTAGGGTGTCCAGCAACTGCAATGGGTATGATATTCAACTATCATAAAACCATAAATAATGTCCAGTTTACAGACGTAGATGAATATTACCATAATTATGCTGGGAGAACTTTCAATATTGATGCTGATTTCGAATCAATTGGGTTTCCTTCATTTGAAGATTTAAATAAACATCTGGACACTTTGAGCATGCATTGGCTAAACCATGAAGTGCTAACAGATAATGACAAAGCAGCTTTATCTTTTGCTTGTGGAGTTTCTGCAAATCAAGTATATACTTCTGAAGGTTCTGGAACCTTTGAAGTTGCTCAGGCTTTGGCAGGATATCATAAATTTTATTGTACTACATCAACACTTTATACCGAAGAAAACATTGAACTTTTTCCAACACTTATTAACAATATTAAAGATGGTTTTCCTGCTCATTTAGCCTTAGTTGATGAAGCATGGAGTACTGGTCATAACATTGTTGTAGATGGTTATAATACTGACAATTATTTTCACGTCAACTTTGGATGGGGAGGTTCAAATAATGGATGGTATCTTTTACCTGATGAAATGCCTTATAGTTTGACTGTTATTGAAGGAATTATTGTTAACATCTTTCCACAATGTGGCTTGTCTGTTCCGGAATTTGCTCAAACTATTGACATAGATTTTTATCCAAATCCTACTAATGAAATAGTAAATATTAATTTCAATAAAAATTATTCTAATGACCTTAAATGCGTTGAAATATACAATAATCTAGGTCAACTGGTTTTAAGTAAACCTATCAATAACGAAGCAACTATCAGTATAAACTTACTTAAAGAGTCTGGGATTTATTATTTTCATATCATTAATAACTCAGGAAACTCTATTCATTCGAAAAAAATTATAGTCAACAAATAGTTTTTCTGTTTATTCTTTTAATTTTGTGGTGTACTTATATAAACAACATGAAAATTACGCCCAAAATTATTAAGATTAGCAGATTAGTTAAGTCTGAAGATTTAAATCATCATGGAACTCTTTTTGCAGGAAGATCTGCTGAATGGTTTGTCGAAGCAGGTTTTATCGCAGCTGCATCCTTGCTAGATCCAAATTCACTCGTCTGTTTAAAAATTCATGGAATGCAATTTACAAAACCCGTAAAAGCTGGTGGAATTATCACACTACATTCAAAAGTAGTTTATGTCGGAAAATCAAGTCTGGTTACACATATCAATGTCATTTCTGATGAATATGAAAATTCATTAGTAAATGGATTTATTACATTTATTTATGTTGATAAAAACACAAAACCGCAAGCTCACAATATCGAATTATCTCTAGAAAAAGTAGAAGATATTCAATTATCTAAAATTGCATCTGAGCTTAAAAATAAATAATTGTCTAATCGCAATAAAAAGCTTTTATTAATTTAATTAAATGAGAAGATTTCTTATACACCAATTGTTCTTGAATTTCATTTGTATTGGGATTATCTTTATTATATCCTCTGATAATGCTTTTTCTCAAAACCCACAAATAAAATATTCAAAGCTAAATGAGTGTTACAGTACAAATCAAGAAATAACATGTACAGCTAAAATATTCTCTTTTGGTTTAATCGATCAGCTTTGTGCGATTAAATACAATATCTACAAAGACGACTTTAGTACTCCAATCTCAAATATCAACAACTTCGGAAATATAAAGTATACAGTTAGAGGCAAAGGATCCGACTATATCACTCAGTCTATTACACAAGGTAGCGGCTACATTTGTATTAAACATATATTTACCACATACATGGCATTTACTTTAGGGATTTTCGACAATTATTGTGTTGCGCGAAACAGACCTGTAAACATTTCTATGTCATTTAATGAGCCAGGAGAATACATATTTAATTCTGAAATACAATCATGTAGTAATTCCAAGTCATGGCTTTTCACAAATTACACCTCAAACGGTTCCAAAGGTTGTGATTCAAAATACCATAAAGATTATGCTTCAAGTACTTGTAATGATCCTTCAACTTTATATTCCGAATCTATAAACATAACTGTGTGTAATCAAAGTCACATTTCATTTTTAAAAGGAGATACAGAGTATTACCCAAATGAAGACATATTTCTTGTTTATAAAATTGGTGAATATGACAATGAAATTATAAAATATGAATTACCAAACTGGATTATCCCTATTATTGATGATGAATCAAATACTCTATTTTTAACAGGTCATGCTCCAGCTTATATTCCAGAAAAAACAGATATAAGCTTTAGTATTACGACCTATTCAAATGATAACCCTGTAAGATGTCCTGATGCAACAATTACTCAAATCATCAACATATTAAATCCAGACAATGCTTTAGAGCAACTTGACAAGCACACTAATGAACATACAAAAATGCCCAGCACAAACTTAAAAAACAAGAATTGATTACAAATTCTCTATCTATTATAGAAAACATCTTCCAATGTTCTGCCGCTTGACACTGGCGGAGCTGGGGTTCCCAAAATCATTGAAATTGTCGGAGCAATATCTGTCATATTTATATTGTAATACAGTTTTTGCTTCTTCACCTTCCATCCATAAAAAATTAATGGGACATTAGTATCGTACTTATAACCTGAATTATGATTTGTAGTATATGGAATATCCTCAATCCAACCAGATTTTAGAGATATCATAATATCACCTGAACGTTTCTGATTAAAAGAATTTTGCATCTTTTGAGGCATCCCCTGCATAAATACAATATTTTGGAACTGATGAGAACTTATTGCATTTGAAATACCAGAAGAATTGATAATAAAAGATATTACCTTCTCTTGAAACTCAGCCAATGGTATTTGAGAATCTTCAATTAATGTTTTATTTAGGTAAATCTGATTATTACTGTAATCCAAAACCCAATTCCCTTCTCCATACATTGCTTTTAGATATGAATTCAATAAAGCTAATATATAATGTTGTTTGAAATTACCAGCTGGCATTTTATTGTCGAGAAGATATTGAGGTGTTTCAGATACTCCATGATTAGATGTCAGATAAATTAAGACATTATTTTTACCTACAGTTTCTTCAATTACATCAATTAGATGCCCCAAGTCTTGATCTAAGCGCAACATTAAATCCTGAATTTCAATTGATTGAGGACCATATAACTTCCCAATATTCTCAGATACAGTGTAATTAACAAATAAGAAATCTGTTTCGTCATCCTTCCCAAGGTTTTCGTTATAAAGCGAAGCTATTGCTAAGTCGGTTGTATGAGTATTTCCCTCAGGTATCATATACAACAGGTCATAATCAGGTACAGTTTTAACAATATCCTCATAAACATAAGGAAACACTTTATACACTCCATCTATACCAAATTCATATATACTTGAGTCTGGTAAAACTTCATTATACCTATCAATTTCCATCATTGGAGACCATTGCCTTGTCAGATACTCATCAGGCATTTTTTTATCATTAAGATCTTCAACCCATTCCGGCAATTTATCCATATAATAAGAACTACTTATCCAATTTCCGGTTTCTGGATCCATCCAGTAAGCAGCATCAGCTGAAAAACCTGATGATAAAACAGCTCCATATTGAGAAAGTGAGATAGAAAGAATCTTAGATTTCCCACGATTAAATAGTTTTGCTTCATCACTATAGGTTGTTGTCATAATATTTTTGGGAGAATATGCTCCATCACCATTTTTTACACCTACTGATTTTGATCTGGAATCAGCGATACATATTTCTTTTTCCCCAGTCAATGGATTAAACCAATAGTCTGAAACAATTCCATGTTCAGATGGCTCTGCTCCAGTAACTATTGTAGTATACCCCGGAGAAGTTTGTGTCAAACTATAATTAAAATTCGCATTTTGACAATATGTTCCATTTATTGCTAATTTTTTAAAACCTTTATGGTCAAAGTTATCCCAAAACCTATCAATATAATCCTGACGCATTTGCTCAACAACAATTGCCACCACAAGTTTTGGTTTATCGGACGGAATCATTGTTTCTACTTGGGAAAACAATGGTGTAATAAACACAAAAACAGTACATGCAACTAAAATAATTCTTTTCATCTTCACATTAATATCAATAATTGGTAAAATTATATGTCTGATTTGACAAACGACAATATAAAGTAATTATTTTATGAAATGTATTATGTTAATTGTAGAACAGGTTATTTAAAACATCGACATAATTCTTTTCATTGCTTTTATAAAGACATCGATCTCGTCAAAAGTATTATAAAATGCAAAAGATATTCTAGCTGTTCCTGTAATATTGAAATGTTGCATCACAGGTTCTGCACAGTGTGTTCCTGTTCTGATAGCAATACCCAATTGATCAAGTAAGGTTGCTAAATCAGACGGATGAATTCCATCTATTACAAAAGAGATTACGCTTGATTTATGCTCTGCTTCACCAATTATTTTAATTCTATCTATCTTTTTTAACTCTGCAGTTGCATATTCAAGCAACTCTGTTTCATATTTATAGATATTATCAAGTCCGATTTCAGTAACATAATCAATTGCTTTTGCCAGACCAATTGTATCTATATAATTTGGAGTTCCGGCTTCAAATTTAAAAGGCAATTCGTTATAAGTCGTTTTTTCGAAACTAACTTTCGAAATCATTTCTCCACCACCCTGATATGGTGGCATTTCATCAAGTAAACTTTCTTTACCATACAGAACGCCAACACCATTTGGCCCATAGACTTTATGTCCTGAAAAAACGTAAAAATCACAATCAAGTTCTTGCACATCAACAGCAATATGTTGAACAGATTGAGCTCCGTCTATAAGAATTTTCACATCATGATTATGTGCAATATCGATAATTTCTTTTATTGGATTTATTGTTCCTAATGCATTAGAAACATGTGCAATAGAAATAAGTTTTGTTTTATCAGAAATCAGACTTTCAAGTTCTGAAACGATTAGTTCACCTTTATCATCTATAGGAATTACTAGAAGTTTTGCATTTTTACGTTCACACAGCATTTGCCAAGGAACAATATTAGAATGGTGTTCCATTTCAGAAACTATAATTTCATCTCCATCTGAAATAAATTTTTCTCCAAAAGAAAATGCTACTAAATTCACAGAATCTGTAGTCCCTTTAGTAATTATTATTTCCTTTTCTGATTTTGCATTAATGAACTTTTGAATTGTTTTACGTGCATTCTCAGTAGCCTCAGTAGTAAAATTACTTAAAAAGTGAATCCCACGATGAATATTCGCATTATACTTCGAATAATACTCATTAATTGTATCCATTACTACAACGGGCTTTTGAGCAGTTGCTGCATTATCAAAATATATCAATGGTTTATTATGAACTTTTTCCGAAAGAATTGGAAAATCTTTTCTTATGTTTTGAATTTTATTATGCATTTTTTTATTTTAAAATTTTAAGTGCAAGTTACTTATAAAACTACAAAAAAAAGAGTTTTGTTCAAAATAAACAAAACTCTTTAGTAGTTTTTGAATCAAATTTGCTCAAAATATTTTTTTCATATTTTAGAATACTATACAATATAAGTAAAAAACTGATTTCTTATTTCGGTTTCAATCTGATATTATCCCAATAAATTATTTACTATTCACAAAAGAATTCCACTACTGCCCCAATCGTTCCCTAGCCACAGCAACATTTTGTTGTAGTATTTGATTATCCGGGTTTAACATCAAAGCTTTTTCAAAGTATTCAAGTGCTTTTAGATCATTACCTTCCATACCATAAGTGATTCCCAAATATCTATAAACCTCCGAATCATCTTTAATCACAGATGCCCTAAGAAGATATTCTCTGGCTTTTTCAAAATCATTTTTATTTCCATGCGAAACACCTAACTGAAATAATAGCTCAAAATGGTTTGGGGTAATTTGAACTGCTTTTTCATAATAATATATTGCTGAATCTGGATTTGCAATACTTGAAAAATAATACAAATTCCCAATTTGGAAATATGGATCTGAACGTTCAGGTGCTACTTTCATATACTCAAGCCATATTTTTTTTTCGTATTTGGGCTCATCAACATTATAAGTTAAAACTCCTACCGTATTATTCCACACATCTTGGTTTAAGGGACTACTCTGAAGAGTCTTTATGTAGTATTCAAACATCTTTTTGTAATCACCATCTAGTTTATAGTAAATATTACCCAGCCTGACTAAAGGTTCACTATACTCTGGATATATTTCAACAGCTTTTTCAAAATATGGTATCGATTGCAACAAGTACTTATCCCGCAAAGCAGTGTCTCCTGCAATTTCTGCATCTTCAGAAAGTTTGTATAGCTCACTTGCATATGTACTGTTTCCCTTTGCAGAATTTGTAGATATCTCAATATCATGAGAAAAAAGAGTTAAGTTATTTTCCCATACTCTATTTCGAGAAACAGTTTTAACTGAAAAGGCTAACAAAATAATTATAATAATTCCAAGACTAAGCTTTCTCTCTTTAACATGATGTTTAACAAGTTTAGGCAATTTTTCTGAAATTAAATATGCCAATACGATACAAAAGCCCAGCAACGACACAAATACAAACCTCTCACTCATAAAAGCTCCAATACTAAAAAAGATGTTGGAGGTAATGGATAAAGTTGCCAGATAAACAAAAATTGCATAAGAATAGATGCTCTTCTTTCTAATCCCTAGAATCATATAAATTCCTAATGCTAAGTAAAGCATTATACTCAAAATCACTCTCCAATCAGTCATTTCCAACAACGAAATATGATACGGATAATAATCCCATGTTAAAGGGTGAGGAAAAACCAACAATTTGAGATACAATAAAAGAGTATAAAAAATTGTAGCATATTTTTGACCTGCAGTTGCTTCAATAAATGGATTATTCATTAAGTTACCTGATCCTAGCTCAGATTGATCTCCAATCACAGAATGACGAATAATCAAATACAATAAAGCTCCTAAGAAAATTGGTATTGTTGTTATCAGAATTTTTGACCATTTTTCGTTTCTAAAGAAATAGATACTAGCAGGAATAACAGCTAGGAATGTAATGCTAATTTCCTTTGACATAGAACCAAGAAAGATAAAGATAAAAGCATTTATCAATTCATATTTCTTATTATTATCGACATAATTAACTATAGAATTTAGTGCAGATATTGAAAAAAGGAATGCCAAAATCTCGTCTCTTCCTTTGATATTAGCGACAATTTCAGTATGTAGTGGATGAGCTGCAAATAAAGCTGTAGCTATAAACGGGATGCTTAGATACCATTTCTTAGGTTCGTATTTTCCAAGAAGATTTTTTAATACATTATACAGGACAAAAAGCGAAATACAATACAACAAAATATTTATAAAATGACTAACCCCTGGATTTCCAAGGAATAGTTCTTTTGCAGAAACATCAGATGTTGGTTCTCCAAAGTATTCAACTTCCAATGCAAAAGTCACCAAAGAAAGTGGTCTGTATCTCCCTCCTTCAAGCTCTTGTGTATCTTTCCCAAACATCCCAGCCATAGAGTCGTAAGCAAGAATATCATGAATCCCTCCTACTCCTTGTTGAACGAATTCATTTTTCCAGTATGTCATTTTATCATCCAATGCATACTGATGACCTAAAGTATTAGCATACAATACAAATGCAAAAACTATAATAAAAATCTGAGGGATATACTTTTGTATTTTCATAATTCATGATTTGAGATTGTGAAAATACAGATTTTTCTTTGCAGATAAAAATATCATTTAATATATCTAGTAGAAAATTTATTTACAAGAGAACATAAAAGGATATGGGCAATATTAGAAAAACCTTATTCCGCACCTTAAGCCAAAACGTACCGGAGCTGTTATCATTGGCCACCTACTATCAGAATAGCGATCATCATCTATCTTAAACTTGTTATTATTAAACTCCGATGTAAGGTATCTAAAGCCAACTCCCAGCGCAAAATTCCCTTCAACATAAAAGATATTAGAAGCAAAAATACTTACACGGTAGACAGCACTAATATCGTACCTGTGTCCAACTGGATGAGTATCAAAATCATAAAACTGTATTAAGTCAGTTTCTCGATTAATAATATCTGCATAAACTGTATTAAATCTATATTGCCCATATCTAGCCTCAACACAAACTTTTTGCTCCATATCCTCAAAAACAAAATTTGCGACAGTTACCCAATATGAGATTTCGTCAGCATTATAAGTATTGTATGCTGTTTCTGTATCTCCAGTATAAATCCAAGCCCCAAATCTGTAATGATCCTGAAAATTATTATATCTACAATACCTAAACCCCTGTTCAAAACCATTGATTTTCAAATCACCAGTAACTGCAAAATGATTATGCTGACTTCCATATACAAAACGAGCAGGAGCAATTCCCATTCTAAATCCATAAAGCTCTCTTCTCTTTTCTTTTGCTTCACGTTCTAACACTTGACGTTCTAATTCTGTCAATTTCCCACGAACAGATGCTTTTTTCTTCTCATTTCCCGAAAACTCATAACATTTAAGCAAAAATCTTAAATCAGCAGTGTCTTCAATTGGACTTTCTTTTTTCACAATTAAGTTTGCTGCATTATCTACATAAAGCATACTATTTGTCTTAACATCAAAATTATTTGTTGTATCACCTATAGTCATTGTAAATGTGGCAAAACTCTTTATGTCAGAAATTGAAGTAGATTCTTTTAAAATCTCACGTGAATAATACCTTAATCCACTATCAAAATCTTCAAGTAAAAGATAGGCATCTGCTAACCTAAGATTTGCTTCTTCAATTTTTTGAAACTCATCTGGATTATCTTTTATAAATTTTTCGCAGGCAGTGATTTCATTTTCTTCATATTGATTTAATGCAAAAGTTGAATCAACCTGTTTCTCATAATAATAAAAATTTGCAAGATACTCTAGTTTCAACAATTTAAGCTCTAGCATTTTCCTTTTGGTTGTAGCAGAAGGCGTAATTTCTTCTAGTATTTTATAGACTCTGGGTTGTTCGTACACATATTTAGAATCATAAAATATTATAGCCGGAAAATCTCTATCAAAAGACAATAAAAGAAAACTTAGATACTCATCTCCAACCTTATATACAGTCTCTGCATCTCCTTCTTTAACAGCCATTATAAATTTCAAAAACATCTGATCATAATAAGATTGATAAAATGCATCTATCTCAATTTCGTAAAAGTGTAATTCATAAAAAGGTATAGCATCATATGTAGTTCTAAACTTTTCACAAACATCCATAAAGGCTAATGCAAGAGTATCAGTAAAAACCTCTTGTGCATTTTCATTTTGACAAAACCATAATCCTAGCAATGATGATTCAACCATCATATATCTGGCGTCGTATGCATAATAAGTATCTAGTAAAATCGCATCTTTAGCATTGCTTAAGGATAAAACAATTTTATCAAGAGCAAAATTCAAGTTATACTGTAATACTGAATCGTTTTCGAACTTCTCAGGTGTTTTAATAAGTTCTGAATAAGTTTTAGATGCAGACAAATAATTCTCTTGCCACTTTTGAAGATGCGTAACAGCAGATTCTTGTGCAATAGAAATTACACTGCAAAATAAAAATAAGGTAATTAGTCTGAATAATTTCATACAATGCTATAAAAATACCATCATTTTCATGCAAAAATCATTCCCAACTGCAAACTCTCATCAATTATTTTACAGATTCTCCTACAAACTGATCAGATTTATTTTTAAATAAGATATTAAAAGAAGTCAAACTACCATAACAACGAGTTATATACTGTTGAATTGATATTTTTTCATCCTCAGGAATTTTACTAGAATTTACTTTTTGTTCCAACACTCTTATCCTGTCACGCACCATGATAATTTTCTTAAAAAAAGTTGCCATTGGCATCTCATAATTTTTGAGTTCTGTATTACCTGGATGTAATACGAGTTTTCCACCTCTCCATTTATCGGCAATTGGAACAACTTCCTGAATATCTGAGAACTCGCGTAAAATTTTAATCAAATTCTGTTCTAAAGTTTCATAACTCATTAAATCATCAGCTTGTTCAAGATGATCAATAATTTCAAAGTTTTCATAATTCTTAGCAATTTCTCGAGTTCCATGCTCTTGAAATGTTATCATGTATGTTCCAGATTTAACCTGAATAACTACACCAAACCCATATTCGGGATGGTTCAATCGTGTACCGATTCCAAATTCCATTCTATTTCCTTATTAAACGGTGAAAAAAGTTGTCATATGTTATTGCCCTCTTATATTCTACATATACATAAGGCTTACTATTTCCTCTTGAATTTCTACGCCATGTTTTTGTATTCATCTCAAGTTTATAGTAACCATTTAACAACACATAAAAGTTTAATGCATTTTTACCAACGGCATCAAATTCATAATATTTATAAGTTTTACGAGGGCTTAATTTCCAATCATCATTTTGTAGATTAATACAATCTACAAATACAATATCGTGTTGAGATAACAAATATTTTTTTACCTCATTTTCAATTTTCAAGTCATGATGAATAGCTTCTCTAGGTTGAATAAAATCACGCACATCAGATTGCAACTTCATCAGTTCAGGACTATTCTCGCCCATGACCTCTAATTCTTGTGAGCTTTTATTAGATATATCTTTTAATCGTCCTAATAAATCACCCAACTCAGGACTACTTTCTAATTTTTCCAAATAGTGAATATCAGCCTTATAAGCAGAAATACTGACGTACTCATGCTGAGCAACGATATTTCCTACGATGCTTAAAAGAAAACTTGCGACTAGTAATAATGACTTTTTCATAGCTAAGTAAATGCAAATAACGAATACAAAGTTAAACTTTACAATGATATAACCAATATTTCGCACAATTGTTTTTATTATCCCATATTATATCCTACTCATAATCAGCACACTTAACATTAAAAGCACATGTTGAAAAACTCTTTTTTTAATTATTCAGAAAAGAGTATATTTGCCCAAAACAATGTTTAACTAAAAATATAAAATAAAATGGCTATAGTAAAACCATTCAAAGGACTTCGTCCTCCAAGTGAGTTAGTTGAGAACGTATCTTGTCTCCCTTATGATGTTATGAACAGTGCAGAAGCTGCAGAAATGGCAAAAGGCAAAAAGGAATCTTTATTACATGTAACTCGTGCCGAAATTGATTTACCAGCAGGTACAGATATTCACAGCGAAGAAGTTTATGAAAAAGCTGTTGAGAATTTAAAAAAGATGCAAACTGAAGGTTGGTTAGTTCAGGATGAAGAAGCAAAATTTTATATTTATGCTCAAACTATGGACGGCAGAACTCAGTATGGAATTGTTGCTTGTGCATCTTATGAAGATTACTTTAACGAAATCATCAAAAAACACGAATTAACTCGTCCAGACAAAGAAGAAGACAGAATGATTCTTACCCGTTATGTTGACGCTAATCTTGAACCTGTATTTTTCTCTTACAAAGCAGTAAGCGAGATTGACGAAATCGTTGAAAATATCGTTAAAAACCAAGCTGCTGATTATGATTTCGTAGCAAACGATGGTTTTGGACACCACTTTTGGGCTATCAACGATGCTGCTGTAAATAAAAGAATCGAAGAACTTTTCGCAACTAAAGTTCCTTATACATACGTTGCTGACGGACACCATAGAACTGCTGCTGCTAGTAGAATTGGTAAAGAAAGAGCTGCAAACAATCCAAATCATACAGGAGAAGAAGAATATAATTTCTTTATGACTGTTCTTTTCCCAGATAACCAACTTAAAATTATTGATTACAATCGCGTAGTTAAAGATCTTAATGGACATAGCCAAGAAGAATTCATGAATATGATTGTTGAGAATTTCGTAGTTCAAAAAATGGGCACTGAAATATACAAACCTGCTTCATTACACGAATTCTCAATGTATATTGATGGAAACTGGTACAAATTAAACGCTAAACCTGGGACTTATAATGACAATGATCCAATAGAAATTCTTGACGTTAACGTTCTTTCAAATCATATTTTTGAAACAATTCTTGATATTAAAGATTTAAGAACAAGCAAAAGAATTGACTTTGTTGGTGGAATTCGTGGTCTTGGTGAATTAAGCAAACGTGTTGATTCTGGTGAAATGGCTGTTGCATTTGCTCTTTATCCTGTATCAATGGATCAATTAATAAACATTGCTGATTCAGGAAATATTATGCCTCCTAAAACTACATGGTTCGAACCTAAACTTCGTTCTGGTTTGGCAATTCACAAAATTGACTAATTAGTGTTTGTTTATAATGGTCGATTTCTTCGTTACGCTCATATTTGAAACAGTCATTAACAATAGTTAACTTCTTGATTTCAAATATTTCTCAAGCCTTGAACTCAAACATTTTAAACAACACTACATACTAAATGCAAAGAAAATAATCAATCAGTACAATATTTAAAGCCTGAAAAGCAATTGCTATTCAGGCTTTTTTTATCTTTACAAAAATGACATTAGCAATTACAATAGCAACAATTTTCATCAGTGTAGTTTACTGCATTATGATTGTGATTTTTGCTATTGCTTTTATTAAAGGAAAAAACTCCAACAACTACTCTGGAGATGCAGGACTAGTAAGCATAATCATAGCTTGTAGAAACGAAGAAAATAACATTTCAAGATTACTAAACAGTCTTCTTTCTCAAGAATACCAAAACAAATTTGAGATTATAATTATTGATGATCATAGTACAGATTCCAGTACAAAAATCATTTCAAGATTTAAAGACTCCAAAATTAAACTGCTTAACTTACCAGATAACAAAAATGGTAAAAAAGCAGCATTAAGACATGGAGTATCCAAGTCCTCTGGTAAAATCTTATTATTCACAGATGCTGATTGTGAAATTCCTCCAAATTGGATTTCAAATATGGCAAATGGATTAAAATCCGAAAATGCTGATATGCTTTGTGGACCTGTCAAATTTGAAAAGAATTCGAGTCTTTTTAACGACCTAATCAGATTAGAATTTCAAAGTCTTACAGGCAGTGGTGCTTCTGGTTTTTTTATTGGAAAACCATTTTTGTGTAACGGTGCTAATTATGCAATTTACAGCAAAATCTACAAAGAATCAATTAACGAAATTAACGATAAATACTCTTCAGGAGACGACATTTTTCTGCTGCAACACATCTCAAAAACCGGAAAAGCAAAGTTTTACAAAAATCCTGATTCAACAGTACTAACTAATGCTCCCATAAACCTAAAACATTTTTTCAATCAAAGAATCAGATGGGCATCCAAAACGACAGGCTACAAAGATTTTTTTTCTGTATTAGTTGCTGTTATTACTTTTGCAATGTCTTTATTATTAATAACATTACCAATCGCAGCTATTTTCAATGCTGATTTTTGGTATTTATTTTTGATAACTTATACAGCGAAAACACTTGTTGACTTTTTTCTGTTAGTCCCTATATGCAATTTTTATAAGAATCCTAAATTAGCATTACTCGTTCCAACTCTTCAAATATTTTATGCTTTCTACATTTCAATCACAGCAATACTATCCTTGGTATATAAGCCAAAGTGGAAAGGAAGAAAAATAAGATAAAAAAAAAGGTTAAGAAACTTCCTAACCTTTTTTGATATCAAAATAAAATATTTTAGTTTCCCATTTCGGAAATAAATTTCACTCTAACTAGTCTTACTTCTTCTTCTGAGTACCCAGAATCGCCAAGTTCCTCCATAGCTTCTTCAAGCGAGTCGGTTTCTGCATCTTCTTTAAAATAGAGATAAATATCTTCAACTACATCTTCATCCAGTATAGAGTCAAGGTAGTAATCAATATTTAGTCTTGTACCAGAATTAACAATCACTTCAATTTCGTCAAGGAGCTCATTCATTTCTTGACCTGTTGCATTGCAAATTTCGTCAAGAGGCATTTTTTTATCAATATTCTTGATAATAAATACTTTGTTTGTAGACTTATTTACGACAGATTTTACAACAAAATCGTGAGGTCTCTCAATTTCGTTTTGCTCAACATGTCTACTAATAAGCTCAATAAATTCCTTTCCATACTTGTTGGCTTTACCTTGTCCAACACCTGAAACCATTGTTAGTTCTTCCATCGTAATTGGATATTGAATAGCCATATCCTGTAATGATGGGTCACTAAAAATAACAAATGGAGGGAGATTTAATTTCTTTGCAATTGACTTTCTCAAATCTTTAAGCATCGAGAACAATACTGCATCAGTAGCAGATCCACCTCCAAACCCAGCATTTGAATCAGCATCACCTTCTTCGTAATTATGATCTTTTGTCAACATTATACTATATGGTTTCTCCAAATATTCTTTTCCCTTAGTTGTTATCTTAAGTAAACCATAATTTACAATTTCTTTTTCTATAAACTGAAGAATTAACATTTGACGAATTACAGCTTTCCAATGTCTTGCTTTTTCTTCTCCTCCAGAACCAAACTCGGCAAGTTCTTGATGTTTATAAGTAGCAATTTCTGCAGTTTTCTTACCTGTAAGAATATTTACAATATGTTCAGATTTAAACATACCTTTAACCCTTATGATAGTTTTCAGGATTGTAACAATATCGTCCTTACCTTCAAATTTTGGCTTTGGATTTAAGCAATTATCACAATTACCACAATCCTCTTTCATTTCTTCACCAAAATAGTTAAGTAACTGCCTAACACGACAAACGCTTGACTCAGCATAAGAGACTGTTTCAAAAAGAAGTTGTTTTCCAATCTCCTGTTCGTTGACAGGCTTATTCTGCATAAACTTCTCAAGCTTTTGGATATCATCATAACTGTAAAAAGTTATACACTTTCCTTCACCTCCATCTCTTCCGGCACGACCAGTTTCCTGATAATAACCTTCGAGACTCTTAGGAATATTGTAGTGAATCACAAATCGGACATCAGGTTTATCAATCCCCATTCCGAAAGCAATTGTTGCAACAATCACATCAACTTCTTCGTGAAGAAACATATCTTGATTTCGCGAACGTGTTCCTGAATCCATTCCTGCATGATAAGGCAATGCTTTGATATCATTTACTGCCAGCATCTCTGCCAACTCTTCAACTTTCTTGCGGCTCAAGCAATAAATAATGCCAGATTTTCCAGAATTATCTTTTATGTACCTAATAATTTCTTTAGATGCTTTAACTTTTGGCCTAACTTCATAATATAAATTATGACGACGGAAAGATGCCTTAAACACTTCCGCATCCAGCATATCAAGATTTTTTTGGATATCGTGCTGTACTTTAGGTGTTGCTGTAGCAGTAAGAGCCATTAAAGGAGCTCTTCCAATTTCATTAATAATCGGTCGTATCCGTCTATATTCAGGTCTAAAATCATGTCCCCATTCTGAGATACAGTGTGCCTCATCTACAGCAAAGAAAGATATCTTAAACTTTTTTAGAAAATCTACATTATCTTCTTTAGTTAGTGATTCAGGAGCAACATATAAAAGTTTAGTTCTACCATTTAAGATATCATCTTTTACCTGAGCAATTTCGGTTTTATTTAATGATGAATTTAAAAAGTGTGCAACACCAGAGTCTGTGCTAAAACCGCGCATAGCATCGACTTGATTCTTCATTAGTGCAATAAGAGGAGATATAATAATCGCTGTTCCTTCGAGTAGCATTGCAGGAAGTTGATAACAAAGTGACTTCCCGCCCCCTGTAGGCATCAGCACAAAACTATCTTTCCCGTCAAGCAGGCTTAAAATCACCTCCTTTTGCTGCCCTTTGAATGTATCAAATCCAAAGTATTTTTTTAACAGGCTAAATATTTTTTGTTCGTTATTTTCCATTATAATTCTTTGTAATTCTTTATTTTAATCAAAATTAATATTTTTTTTCGATTATAAAAATGATTTTAACTTTTGTAGGGTCTAAATCACAATTTACTTTCAAAAAGAAACGTTAAAATTCAAATTTATACTAAATTAGCAAAAAAATTCTTATGACGGATTTAAAAACACAAAAAATAATTGAAGCAGGGAAGAAAACAATTCTCGCAGAAGCAAAAGCGGTCAACAAATTAGTTGATTATATTGATTCTGATTTTGCAAAAATTGTTAAATTAATATCAGAATCAAAAGGAAGAGTTATTTTAACCGGCATTGGAAAAAGTGCAAACATTGCAATGAAAATTGTTGCCAGCCTCAATTCAACAGGTACACCATCAATATTTATGCATGCAGCAGATGCTATTCATGGAGATTTAGGCATAGTTCAGTCAGATGATGTCGTAATTTGTATCTCTAAAAGTGGAAACACTCCAGAAATTAAAGTTTTAATACCATTAATTAAGAATAGAGGGAATAAGCTTATTGCTTTAGTATCTGACACCAATTCAATTTTAGCCAAGTCTGCTAATTTCGTTTTAAGAGCGAGTGTAACAGCTGAAGCATGTCCAAACAATCTTGCTCCTACATCCAGCACAACAGCTCAACTTGCAATGGGAGATGCACTAATGGTAGCATTATTGGAAAACAGAGGTTTTACATCAGATGACTTTGCCAGATATCACCCAGGAGGCGCTCTAGGAAAAAAACTTTATTTAAAAGTTGAGGATATTGTTTGCCAAAATGAAACTCCAATGGTTAAAATTGATGATGACATTACAAACATCATCACTGAAATCACAAGCAAAAGACTTGGAGCAACTGCTGTTATTGACAAAAATGATAATGTTGTTGGAGTTATTACTGATGGAGATTTACGTAGAATGTTGGTAAAATTCGGCAATGACATAAGTAATCTAAACGCTGAAAAAATCATGTCTAAAACTCCAAAAACTATAGAAAGTAGTGAATTAGCTGTAAATGCTTTACGCCTGATTCGCGAAAATAATATTACTCAAGTAATTGTTACTCAGAATGAAAAATACAAAGGAATAATTCACCTACATGATTTGATGAGAGAAGGGATTGTATAATATTACTTTTTTAGCCTAAAATAAATTATCAATCGCAAAACTCATTATAAATATATGCTGCTAAAACGCCAGCACTTTTTCCGCCTGATCCATACGGAATTGGGTATAATCCTATTTTAAAAATTCCTTCAACATCCTTACCATAAGTTATGTGAGTTGCGATTAAAATATCTCCATCACTTATTACAATATAACCATGTTCGTTATTGTTTGCAGTTCCGGTTTTGGCCATAAGGTTCTCCGAATTTTTCACTATGTTCTTCAAGCCATATGCTGTTCCTCGCTTATCATTAATTACACCTTTCATGCACTCAGTAATATACTCTGTCAAAGCCGGATTGTATATTTGCTTCTTAGGTTCTTGCACAACTCTTCTTTCTCTGGTTATCGGGGAATAAATTTCTGTTATTGGAGTCAATTTTATATATTCTCCTTTATTAAACAATGTTTGATAAGCTTGAGCTATATCAAATAGAGTAATACATCTATGCCCATAAGAATATCTAAACTTAAAGTCACTGTCATCAGTATCTAATTTTTCATTGTTAAAATTATAATTAGTATCTTGTTTAATACCCATCTCATTAAAACTTTCTTCAACATTTTTATAAATCTGTATTTGATCAGAAACTTGACCGATATTATCAATAGCTTCTGTGCTGGAACGAATAATAACATCTTCGATAGAAAGCATATGCAAGCCATTGCTAAGTTCTACAAATAAGTCCTTTGTATACTCAATCAGTTTTAAGCAAATAAAAGGCTTTATTAGACTGGCAATTCCAAAGCCTTCTCCAAATATAGTTAACTCTGTGTCTGATCCTCTAGACAAGTGTCCTATTATTTTTCCCGTTTTAACATCAACCACTAATGCAGAAACACATAGATTAACATTTCCTATTTTAAGAAACTTATCAAATTCTTTTTCAAAGTTTGAGTAGCCTGTCTCCATTTTTTTTTGATTCTTTAAATTTATTGATGATGTATATATTAAGCCTTCTGACTTGCTTTCCTTAAATTTCTGCAAGAAAACACGTGTAGTCAGGTTTATATCAGGACGAAATCTCTCATATGTAAAGTTTAGGCTACAACTACTTAAATCATTGTAAAGATCTGATTCAATCAGACCATTCTTCATCCAATTCTTTGCAATTATCAGCAGCCTGCTCTTTATATCGACTCTATGTTGTGGTGCGTCTTTACATGCCACTCGTTTAGAATCGGAAATCCTTATTGAGTCTCCTTTTAAAGTTTGTGTTAGATACAGTAATTCTAAATTATTTAACTGATTCAGAGGTCTTCCGAATGAAAATAGTGATGTTGAATTAACCCCCTGCATTCCTCCTACACCAGCATTAAAAGAAGCAATATCGCAATAATACTTCAAAATTTCATCGGAATCATATTTCATAGAGATTTGATAGGCAGAGAAAAGTTCTATCAGTTTGCGTTGAATATCCTTTGGAGTTGATTTTCCCCAAAACATATAATTCTTACTTAACTGCATATTTAAATTAGAGCCTCCTCTACCAATAAACATACCTCCCACAGTAGAAAGTGAAACACCATGCCAATTTGTAATTTTTGCAGGATTTATACCTGCCGGGATAATTCTATCCTGATTTTGAAATGCTCTATCTTCTATCAGGAATAAGAACTTTTTAAAGTTTACCGGTAGTTCGTCGACATTATGTACAGAAATACAATTAAAAGTATCATTATAATTGACAGATAAATAGTTCCCATCCGAATCAACAAAACATGTAATTGCCGTCTCTTTATAGTAATTTTCTGTTGAAAGATTCTTTGGAAATACTGTCATTAATACAAAGAAAACACCAATAATTGCAATCTGTACAACTGATGCTCTGACGAGTTGTGGAACAAAAAGTCTCAGTGGTGATAAGTTTACTTTATATCTCTTTGACTTAATAATACCTACTGTTTGAATCATAATTGCAGCTATAACCCATATCAATAGTACGAAAACGAGATAAATCAGGCTAAAATATGAGATAAGCACTAGACCTTTTGCAGTAAAAATAATAAACAGTAAAAAAAGCGCTAAGAACAATATCGTTTTAACCCGATTGCCGTCAAACATTTTTAGACCTGTCTTCTTGACAAACAAACCGCTATCATTACTAACAGGTTCTCCTTCCCCCTCTCCAAAACCAATAATCAAGAAAGCTTTTGTGTATGATCTCAACTTGTAGATAACCAAACTAAGCATTACAACAACAATAGCTCCCATGATTAAATTACCTGAAGAAAACTGCAATCCAAACACAAAAGGCATATTTAAAAGAAAGCTAATAATAAATACACTTGCAAACATCCTTTTCTTATTGAAAATTATCATATTGTCGATTTTTGAAGGTTTTGTACAATCCTTAATGTGCTGCAGATAACCATTGTTTGCCAAGCTTGTTATATGAATAAATAAAACCCATATTATCAGAAGCGAAGCTCTCGAAAACACGTTATACAAATTATGAAAAAAGGCTCCTGTAATAGCAAAGCTTTGTGTAAAAAACACGACATCTGCAACTGAGACAGAAATCGTCATTAACCAACTAAAAATAAAAACATCACGCTCATTAAATACTGTAGCTTTCGATTTTTTGTTAATCAGAAACGCAAAGTTTCTGACAGTATAAAATGAGATACCATATGCAACTACCTGCATAAAAGGAACAGCAAAAATGTTAAGAGGCTTTGATAATATTTTTTTATACGACCATACTCCCCTTGCAGATTCAAAAAAAGCTTGTATATCAGAACTTGTAATGTAAGCAAACAAGCTATTAAGCGATTTGTAAGTCGCAAAATAAAGAGCAGGTGTTATAAAAACTGAAATTAGTAGAAACAGTACAATCCCTGACAGATTATTACTTCTGTCCTGGTTTAAATCTGTTTTAAAATATTGAGAGATAATAATTCTTAAACCGGGAACTAATACAAATGAAATTCCCATAAACATTAATATGCTGATAGCTATCCAAATTTTCATAGCTCTAAATATTAGTTAAATTATCTACAAATACTGCCTGAATTTCAAGTTGTTGCATTAAACCTGCCCAAAACTGTTTTAAATCTCTGCGATTTGCCACATTAGTTCCTGATTGCTTAACAACAAAAATAACCCTTACTTTTTTATGTGTATTTTTATTGAATTCATTCAAAACAAGTGGGTCTATAACAGTTTCTACAACTACGCTAAAATCAGCATTCATATCATTTTTTGATCGATAAAAGCTGAAGCCACCATAATGTTCCATAAGATCTGTAAATACTAAAATTGTTGCGTCTGAATCTGATTCAACATTATTTATAGCTTTTATAATAGTGTTTGCTACTGGAGAAGCAAGAGTGGCTTCTGGAGTTTGAGATAGCTGTTTAAAATAATCAAGTTTGCTTTTTAGCATTTTCATCTGCTTTGTTGGATCTGTAAGTTTTTTGAACTGTTGTTTGCTTAAACCTTTCCTGTTTACTGATACTGTCTCAGAACTTAGTTCATATACATCTCCGCCTACAATAGGGGCAATGGATAATTTAAATGACGAACATTCTTTTATTTGCCCTAGGCCCTGATTATCCATAAAACCAGAAAAGTTTTCGTTAAGGTCATTTAACGATGCATTGAATATTACTGTATCGGTCACATCCATTAATATAACCAATTCTTTCTTTGTTATACATTCACAATTCGAAGAAATTTGAGAACATGCACCTGCTAATAAAGCTACAAGTGCAACACTAAAAATAATTACATGTTTTTTCATTTTCTTTATTTTTTAAATTTATATTAAATATTATCTGCTCTAAAATATGTTTCCAGATCTGCTTTTGACGGCCACACCAAGTCAATAAAAATACTTTCTACTTGTTTTTGATTCAACAAATTTTCATACTTTCTCTGATAAGAATGAAGGCTATTATTCGCTTTCTCATAGATATTATTGAGCTTTTCTTTTAGGTCGTTTTTTCTTGATTCCTGAGAATTAATACTATTAGTAACCTTTTGCAAATCAGTACTAATTTTTGATATTTCCAACTCATTACGTGTCATTTCTTTCTTGTATTTTTTTTGTACAAATACAAGATTTGCTTCTAACTTTTCAACAGTAAAATACAAATCTTTAATTTTTTCTTTTCTTCTTAAATCATCTGGCTCAAGCTTAGGTGTCGTCTTGCTTTCATTATATATTTTCCCAAATACAAGTAATCCAATGAAATAAAACACGACTATTACAGATAAAGTCTCCGAACGACGGATTACAGTGAGGTCAAAAAAGCTATTCGTTTTTTCTTTATTGTTATTTTTTATAGCACTTTCTTGGCTCGAATCTGTCAAACTATAAGAGCTTTGTTCAATACTAATGTCGTCTGGCATCCGTTTATCGTGTTCTACTAATACTATAGGAATTACAACCATCAAAGCTAGCACAGCATAAGAAATAAAAAGAAATGCTTTTTTTGCTTTAGTTTTATACTTCTTATACTCTTCTGCTACTAAATGTGCCAATAATATTGATAGCATAATAAGTGTTGTCCGAATTGCGATTTCTTCCACACTAAGAAACTCCCTCATGAACGAAAACAATATTAATAGTATCGCGCCTTCCAAAAGCATCGTAATGCCAAGAATCTTTGCTATTACCTTAATATTCCTCTTGATTTTTTCTACAAAAAATAGTTTCTTTTCAGGATTTACACTCTGCTCTATTTCATTTATAGCATCATTACAAAGATCTGCGAATCCTTCGTTTCTTAATGTTGTCAAGTAAGCATCTTTCTCATTTTTTGCTATCTGGATTTGCCCTTCAATTTTATTCTTTTCAAGACTTTCACTTTCTTGAAGCTCTTGATATTCCTCATCGAAAACATCATAACTCTCTGACAACGCGACAATCTGAACATTTTGTTCTTCTGCCTCTTGTTCAATTTTTAAATAATTACATTTTAATTCTTTAACTAAAGGCTCATATACTTCCAGAATACTTCTTTGCCCTTCTGTAAACACATAATTGCCATTTTCTCGCCTTGGGTAATCTCCTCTAATTAAATCTTTTTCTACCGAATCAAAAATGATATTCTTTTTCATATAAATATATTTTTTAATGATTGATTATTTATCTTTTATTTTGAATCCTATAGTATTATGTTTGTCAATCTAAATTTGTGACACTCGATTATGAATTTTCATAAAATCATGGTATTTATATTTCTAATTATGCGACTTCACTTAATTCTTCTGCACATACCTGATTCTCTATTTCCTTTAGGCATAATCCTGCTGCATAAGATCCTTGCATTATTGCTATTTGCAAGTATTTAATTTGATTGTCATAATCTTCTTCTTCAAAATAAAATTTAGATAATTCGAATGACGCAGACGCATTTCCTCCTCTACTTGACTGTTCTAGCCACATTACACCATTTAAAGGCATATCTTGCTCAAAACAGGTTATTCCTAACAAATATTTAGCGTCTTTATGCCCTTTTTCTGCTGCTTTTTTCAACCAATAGTTACTTCTGTTAATGTTGCGTTCTACATCAACTCCAAGTCGTAAGTACACAGCAATACAATACATATTTTCAATATTACCAACGTACGCCCCATCCAATTGGGAATAATACTTGTTTTTACTCTCTACAGTTTGTTGCTTATTTTTTCTCATAGCTCTATATTTTGATAATTGATTATTTATTTTTTATTTTAAATCCAATAGTACTATGTTTGTGATTGTAATTTTGTGACACTCGATTATGGATTTTCTCATAAAACATTAATTCATCTTCTGTTATTGATGGAATAAAGCGTTTTATCTCCTCACTAAGCATTTGTTCTGTTATCAATGAATTCTTTCTTAAAGCAACTCTGGAAACTTGATCAATAATTGTTTTAATATCTGAAGCTACAAACGTTTTATTTAAAGTTTCTTTGTTTTTCAACAACTTTCTAATATTTATTTTATCTGTAGGTCTTTCTTTAAGGTAAAGCTCAAAAAGTTCGATGCAAGCAGCCTCATCAGGCGTAGGAATATATATTTTGCTATCAATTCTACCTGACCTTAGTAGAGCTGGGTCGATCATATCGGGACGATTAGACGCTAATATTAAGAAAATACCGTGGCTACTGCATTCGTTCGATAATACTAATAAAGTATTTAGTACATTTATATAGTGCTGATTAATTCCTGCATTGCGTTTTGGACAGAGGCTTTCAATCTCGTCTAGGAAAATAATAGACCTACTTTTTTTAGCCTGCTCAAAGGTATTTTTTATTAATTCTTCTGTACCTCCTATATAAGGATTACTAACTGTGGCTGTCGAAATTTCATAAAAATCAAAACCAGCTTCTTCTGCCAGACAATTGGCAATATGTGTTTTTCCACAACCCGGCGGACCGTAGAGAAGAACTCCATTTAAAGAACCAAGACCATACTCTTTAAATAATTCAGGATTTTGCATGGGCTCCAGAACATCGTTTTGCAAAGTATCTTTTAGCTTGTGCATTCCTGCTATTCTCTCGAATCCTGAAGGCTTGTCTTTTGTAGATTCTTTTCTTTGACGTTCTATTTTGCCAAAAAGCTTCTCAAATTTATTAATTGTTGAAGTTTTAGTTGGCTTGTTAGATTCATTACTTTCACTATTTGATTCGGGAGAAAAAATTCTCAAAGAATTACTAAAATAGTCTTCGATTTCCTGTTTTAGTTTTTCATCCAGATTTGGAGTAAATATTCTTCTTACAAAACCTAACGAGATCTTATCCTGACACAACACTTTTATTTGCTGCTCCTGACAATATGATTCGGTTTCTGCATCTATATCCTGAGAATTCTGAACCAATAAAATTGCCATTATTTTTAAATCGTATGCCGATAATAGCTTGACAGTTTCAATTTTTAAAGACTCTAATTCTTTAATACTGTCCGAATTCTCGAAAACAACAGCTATACAAACCTGCTTATGAGCAAAACCCAGTATATCAGGAGAAGGTAAACCACTTGTCGATGATTCAATCACAGAGATTTTATAACCAACCATTTCTAGGATGCGACTAAATGTTTTCATCATGACTCTGTTTAGGGTTTTTACTATTAAGCGCAGCTAACTGAGCTTTAATTAATTCATTAATCCTAACTCTTGATTGCTTAGTCCCTAATGGAGCTTCTCCATGATTAGAGTTCTGTTTTGACTTGAATCTTTTCTTTTGGTAATCGTCTAAGTTGTTTAATTTCATGACAAAAAAGTTTATGATTTATAAACTTTAATGTTCCAAATTAAAAGAAACGTGACACGGGATAGTGAGAAAAATTTATTAGCAAATAAATAAAAGCCAACAAAAATCTTGAAACAAGTAACGTAGAGAGATTAGATGTGTTAACAACAATCAGGGTTATAATTATTTTATGGTTCAAACTAATACTTTTCGCTTTGACATAACTAAATAAAATTAATTCGTGAGTTACAATAATTAACTAATTATACACGAACAAAATACAAGCCCAAGTGATAATAGCTATTACACCGTTTGGATCGGGCAACACACAAAGCTTTGAATATATACACGTTAAGAATTTTTGCCCTGATAATATTAGATTGCTGTTACATAAGGCAAAATTTATCTTTTTTCAATTATTTCTAGAAAACTTCATAAAGAGTATTATCTATAAATATAATGAACCACAATTAACGTCCACCTGCACTATTGAGTGTAATATCGTTACTCTTTTAGGTCTAGGTTTATCATTGTAAAAGATATTATTTTTTTCTGCTTCAATATAATAATCTTTTGCAATTTCTTTTTGCCCTTCTAGCACTAATATGTCTCCGATTATCTTACCTGCGAAATCATTCCCTAAAGCATATGCTTCCTCCAAGAACTTTCGACCTCTTGCAATATTTCGAGGCACCCATACCCCATTTACATTCATGTAACCTAACATAACTTTTGCAAGTACAAATCCATTTTGTGACATAGATTCTAACAAAACAACAGCCTCTTTACACTCTTTATCAAAGTGGTTAAAGTATGGCTCCAGTTGCTTCTCGCGCTCTTTTATCTTATCAAAAACAAGCCTTCTGTCTATCCCTTTATTTTGAGCAAAAGTAGCTACAATTGCATATATTGGCTCTCTTGTTTCGTTAAACCCCTTTTCGAATATTTCAAATTCATCTTCCTCGTATTTAAACATATTTATTTCAGAGATTAATCCTAATAAAAGATAATCTATAGCTTTATTAAACTTATTAATTTGTATTAATTGTTGTTTTGCCATTTCATTATTAGATATTAAGCCTATGGTAAGAAAAACTGCTATTGTCGGAATCGGTCTTCCTTGCTGATATAACTTATTGGCGAGCAATGTTGCTGCATCTGAAACTCCAGACAGTGCTGCTTTATAGATATAGTCATAAGCTCTTTGCGTCTGGGTTGGATCACCTTCATCTATTATTTTTTTGCCTAATTCATGCATAGCTGGAGGAAAATGCAAATCTGCCGACCTCATCAAATATTCATCATAGTCTTTGTTTTTACTGGACAAGAAATACGATAAGTACATTGAATACTTATCGTTTCCATTTTTTATTTTTTCTAAAACACCGCTAAATATTTTATCTGTTTTATTAACAGGGACTCCCCTACCTTTGATTTGATATTCTTTTTGCTTTATAAAAGCTGAGGTAAACAGAGCATATAGATATTCTTTTAATTCAATAAAATACCTATAACTCACTTTCATGTTATCCAAAGATTCTTGTGACTGATCACTCATGCCTTTATTAAAGTACATAATTGCAAGATTCTTTTTTATAAGTATATGTTCATTTTGAATATCCTCAAGCATCAAAATTGCTTTATCTTTTTTAGCAATATACTGCTGTGGCGTTCTCCGATATTTAACATTTGATATTAATTTTAACTGCCTACAACAAATATTAGCTCCCTCTCCCCAATATCCAAATAGTACCGTTGGATAAATAGCCCCACTAACACAGTGATTTACACCCATTGTCAAGTTATTCGTATACCCTTTATTTCCATAATAATATAACACTGACAATGCAATACCTGAATTGAGGTGTTTTTTCTCATATGCCTTTTTCAAATACTCTTCTGCTCTAATAAGGTTTTGGCAAACCCCTTTAGATTGAAGATAAGAAATTCCAACAAAATATTGACCTTCAATATTTCTTTGTTGTGCAGACAACAGAAAATATCTAAAAGCTTTCTTATAGTTTTGCTCTATTTTACTAAGCCCTGTAAAATAAAAAAAACCAAGCTTACATTGCGCATCAGAAAAACCTTTTTCAGCAGATTTTTCTACCCAATAAAAAGCCTTTTCTTCATTTTTATCTAAATGTTCATTTCCATTATTGTATATCATACCCAAATCGTATTGAGCCAAAATATGTTCTGCTCTTGCGGCATATTTTAGATACTCGAATTTCTTGCTAAATTCTGTTATAAATAATGAACTGTCGTAAAGGGCATCGGGTATTTTATTGTTGGCAGCTTTAGATAACATATTTAATATTACGTTGCTGTACTTTGTTGTTACTTTGCCTTTCCTGTTTACTTTGTAAATATCAATAAAGTTCAAAATTTTGGTTTGGGTATCGTAGTTTTTGGTAATAACCGATTTTAATTTAATCGGGCTTACCCTTCTAAAATCGGAAACAAAAGAAATTAAGTTATTACCGTATCGGGTAATATCGTTGAATGATACAAAGTAGTTGTTTTTATATTTCTGCTTAAAAACTTTGGTAAATATTAATCCGTAATGTAAAAGCTTAATCCCTCTGTTTATTATGCCAAAATAAAATTTGAGGTTTTCAAAAAAACCGACTTGTTTACCTTCATACTCTTCCTGTATCCCTGCCAGTATAACTTCCTGTAATAGTGCATGTATTGAAATAAACTCATTATTATCATCTGACTTTACAAGGTTGTACTCCTTTAAACTATCTAGAATCCCATAAAATTCTGTTTTGTTTGTGTTTTTGTGCAGATGTGAGTAGGCTGGATGCAATATATCATGAACAGGTATATTTCTGTTGTACAAAAAAGACGATAGTTGCAGCAACTCAATTGCCGTAGTTGATAATAGTTCAATATTCCTTTTCCACAAATATTTGATAATGCCTTTGTCCTTATCGTTGTCATAATCCATTTTTGTTATCAAACCTTCTTTTGTCTCAATGCTCTCTATCTGTTTCTGCGGGTTGAAGTTCTTATAATCAATTACAATTGCGTTAAAACTCAAATTATTGCTTTTTATAAGTCCTGCGGTCATCTCTATTGCCATTGGCATGCCGTCAAGAATATCTTTTGCCAATATCTTTGCCTGAGCAATGCTATTTTCTCCATCTTCGCATCTATTTATGTGCGGAAGTTGTGCGTACAAAAAATCGACAGCTTCTTTTTCGTTAAAATACTCTAGCTCTACTGTTGAAAAATCATTAAAAACCTTTAATGTGCTTTTCTTTAATCTTGAAGTAACCAGCACATGGATATTAGGTTTATTGTCATCATACCAAAAGCAACTGGCAAAGTCATCTTTGAGCTTTGAGTTATCAAAATTATCAAAAAACAATAGTGTATTATGCTTTTCTTTATTTAAAAGAAAACGTAAATTGTCAAAGATGTTTTCTATGTCTGCATTTTGTATTAATTTGCTTAAAGAGCCTTTAATATCATTAGCATCAATAACTAGAATATTCGAATATGCACCTGTGTTTTGTTTAATATACTCTAATGCCAGAGTTGTTTTTCCTGAGCCACCACCACCTGATAGCAATATTTTTTCGGGAACTTCTACAGAAAAACCTTGGTTGATAAATTTGAGTTCCTTTTTTCGTGCATGAAAATTTCTTGAATAGTATTTTTTATATTCGTTTATATTTGTGCGAAAATATGTATTCTTGTAAATAACAAAATCTTTATCTGAGTCTATTAGTTCTTCGAATGTCAAGCTTGTGTTTTTACCTGCGATTCCGTAGTCTGATTTTAAATCGTTTAAAGCCTCAGCCTGATGAAAATCTTTACTGGGATTCTGTTTTGCCAAAATAATATTTAAGGATGTATCGAAAGAGTCCTTAAATGTGTTTTTTTCTGCGATGAAATGCTTGTAAAATTCAATTGAAATGTCTTTTGCATACTCTTCGTTTACTTCATTTGAAGTTGAAATGGTTAAAATATCTGTTTTTTTGAGATATTGAGCTTGAGCTTTTGTTTGACATCCACAGAAAAAAGCAAATTTTAAAGACTTTAGTGTTTTTAAAATTTCGTTAAATGGTCTTGCATTTATTTTCTCATCGTTTATCCACATTAAGGCAGTATTTGCATGACCATGAAAATGAAAACCAACAATTCTGTCACGATGTTCATGCTCTGTTATTTTATCAACTATTTCTTCGAAACTTTCATTATTGGAAAATATAAGAGGTTCAACAATATTATTTTTACTAATAGTATTTAATATGCTTTCTTTTGTTTCTCTAATATACTTTAGTGATTCTAAGCCTTGTTTTTCGTTTTCGGAGTTAGTAAATACAAATACAATTATGTGCTTTTTCATGGCCTTTTTATTTTAACTTTCAATAATATACACGCTTATTGTGTTAATTTCCTCGAATTCATTGTTTTCAAAAACTAATTTCACCTTATTTTTAATTTCATCATCGCTATCGTTAAAAAATACTGAGATAAATTTATCACAATCAAAGAACTCAATTTTTAATCTGATATTTACATTGTCTAATGTATATAAATGTTTTACTAAGTCTTTAATAGTGTTTGTTATATCATCAATAGTTTTTGCATTTATTTCTTTTATAATCCTGCTATCGGTATCAGAAGACATCGCATTTGCGACCTCTAACTGAGGTAAAGAGGAGATGTTATTAATACTGTTGACCGCTTCTTTAATTTTTGCTATGAAAGTTGTAAACTTTTTGTCTATTTCGATTAATAACGGGAATGCTTTGTATTCTTTTTTATATTCAAACTCCAATGACTCTTGAACTTTTTCAAAGACCTCTTTTTGTCCAATATACTGTTCTTGAAAACCTTCAACATTTTGGCAAAGAAATTCAAATTCGCCTTCAGACATTTTATTTTTCAAGTAATCTTGTATAAGACCAAATTTATTATCAAATGATAATTCTATTTTTTTCATATCTAGGTTAGTATTTTATAAATTGTCTGTATTTAAAGAGTTATCTATTATCTTTTCATAATAATACTCGTATAATCCTTTTCCTTCTTTTGTCGCAATAAAATCTTTTATGTATTTACGACCTCTTTCAAGGGATTTTCTTCGGCTATCTTCTTTTTTGATATTTGGGTATATTTCTGATAATAAATCAAAAGCTTTGTTTCTTTCTTCAATATTCCCCTTTTCTCCATACATTGTTTCAATTGTTAATAAATCTGCATGATATTCTGTCGTTTTAGAACGGCCTTGTCTTTTTAAGATTAAAGAATAAAAGCTAAACCAAGTATCGTATGATACCGCAAGTGAACCTAAAGTTTCGTCAGAATGGCAAAATTCATTAGTATCAAAATAATTATCAACATATATAAGTGCCTTTTTTGTCCTATTTTTTGCAGCCCTTTTAATTTTGCATATACCACTCAAATATGTACTAAGAGATGCTGAATAATAATAATGCGGACTATCTGATGATTTTAAGTTCGTAAGGACTTTTACTATTCCATCTGCGATTATATCTCTAACATTTTCTTCACTATTGTCAAAATCTTTTTTGTAAAATGACATTTTTTCTTCAAGCTCATTGAAAAATCTCCCAACTTCATGTCTATCAAACTCAGGCTTTTTATAATCTTCATTCCAAATGTAGAACAGGTAACGATATAGCAAAAATCTTTCGTTAATATCATTTATTAGAAACTGGTAGTTTTGTTCAGTACTTTCTGAAAACAGTGTGCCACTTTTATCATTAGAAGCTATTAAACTCATATCAGATTCATATAACATGCTTAAAACCACGCAAAATATTTCTTTAGGTTCAGTTATTTTTAGCAGATCTTGTATTTTCGTTTCATTCCTTTTGTTATTCATTTCAATAATCCCCACCATATCTCTTAAAAGTTGTTCCTTTTTTAATAGCCAGAGATGTGGTATAGTGTTATTTCTTTCTATAAAGCTCATGCACTCTAAAAAAACAGGAGACAATAACTCTATGAAATCAAATAGAGTTTTATCAGTTTTACGGATTGTTTGCCCCGCCAGTATACTGTCAAAATTATCTGGCTCATTTATAACACTTTCAAATAAGTTTGTTTTTGTGCATATAAATGCAGTATTATCGTATAAATAATCCCGAAACTCCTGATTGATTTTATTTACTTTTTGTTTCATAATTTCAATAGTACTAATATTTGTAGATAAAAAAATGTGACATGATAATAAAAAGTTTTTAACAAAAAAAAGTAATGAAAGAAATCTGCTCTACTCTAAGCGACATTACTACCTTTTAAAATTTAGCCAACAATTATCTATTACACAATATATTTTGATTAACTGTAAAATTAAACCTTTTTTATAAGTATTTTATGCTTTTGTGAGAATTATTGTGTAAAAAAATGGCAAAATGATACCAAAACTTGAATCTACGCAAGCATTTTTTTTATTTGTTCCTTTACCAGATGAAGATTTTAAAATTTTTATCTCCGTCTTCGAAAATACTTAGTCATTTATTCATATTGGAATAATTCACTTGCACGATTTCATGAGAGAAAGAATAGTTTAATCACTAGAAAACTGCTTTAACATCTGTCTGTATTTTGAGAACACCTTTGCACGACTAACAAATCCAACATATTTACCATTATCAACTACAGGTAAATTATAATCACTAGATCGCTCAAATTTTTCGGCTACCTGTTTAACGCTCATATCTATCTCAATAAGATTCTTAGGCATATACATTAAATCTTTGATAAATATATTATCGTACATTTCGCGCTCAAAAATCATATGGCGAACATGATCAAGAAAAACAACCCCTTTCAAATTGTTTTCATCATCTACGACTACAAAAACATTTCTGTTAGAAGTTTTTATTACTGAAACCAAATCTCCAAGTTTACTATCTTCTTTAAGAGTACAAAAATTCTTTTCAATAAGATTTTCCATCCTTAACATTGAGAGCATGTTTCTATCAGCATTATGAGTTAATAGATCGCCTCGTTGTGCCAACAATGTAGTATAAACAGAATTATGCATAAATACTCTTACGGTAAAATATGCAATTGCAGACACCAACATAAGTGGAACAAACAAACTATAGCCAGCTGTAGTTTCAGCAATCAAGAAAATTGCAGTTAGTGGTGCATGAATAATCCCGGCAATCAATCCTGTCATCCCTACAAGTGCAAAATTTCTTTCCGAAATATCAAACCCAAGTGAGCCTACAAATCTAGAAAACAACAATCCCACGTTAGCGCCTAAAAATAATGCAGGAGCAAAAATTCCACCTACACCTCCAGCATTAAATGTTGCACCAGTAGCAAATATCTTAAACAATAAAATTAAACTAAGTATCACAATTACACCAAGCCATGAATCCCAACCTGCATATATTGCATTTTCGTAAAGATATGATATATCTCCTTTTAGAGCCATATTAACAGCTTCGTAACCTTCACCATACAAACTTGGAAATAGAAAAATTAAAACACCTAGCATTAGTGAACCAACAGCAAAACGAGTCCATTGAGATTTCCATTTCTTAAAAGCCTTATTTATCCACAAATACAATTTTGAAAAATATACAGATAACAATCCACATAAAATACCAAACACAATATAAAATGGAACATCGTGTAATGCAAAAGCATCGGTTTTCTCAACAAAATAGAGATAATTTTGACCTAAGAACATGTATGAAGTTAAAGCAGCTGAAACTGATGCCAACAACAAAGGCATAAGAGAAGCCATCGTTAAATCAAGCATTACAACTTCAAGAGTAAATACTATTGCTGCAATTGGAGCTTTAAAAATTGCAGCGATTGCACCAGTACAAGCACACCCAATAAGTAGAATAACCTGACGATAACTCAAATGAAAAAAACGTCCGATATTACTACCAATTGCAGCACCAGTAGCAACAATAGGCCCCTCCAAACCAACAGATCCCCCAAAGCCTACAGTCAGAGAACTCCCAACAATTCTAGACCACATATTATGAGATTCGATTTTCCCCTGATTTCTGGATATATTAAACAAAACCATAGGTATTCCGTGTCCTGGCTTTTTACGTACAACAAATTTCATAAACAATACAGTCAATAAAATTCCAATAGCAGGTAAAATTATAAACAAATAGCTTAATGAGTACTCGTCAATAACATAAACCACACAATGCCTGACAAAATGAACCGCATTTTTCATTATCACAGCAGCTAATCCTACAGCAACTCCTACAAATACTGCTAGAACAAGCATAAAGTTCCTATCTTTAATGTTCTTCATCCTCCAGATAAGGAATCGTTTCAGTGATAATTTTCGACTCATTTTTGAATTATAATTTTGGACGTACAAAGATGCTACTTTTTTTTATTATTTTTTATGATTTTATATACAGCACTAGATATTATTATATAAAACTTTTTTGTAAATTTGATTTATAAAATTGAGATAATGAAAAAGTATAATCTTGGAATAGCATTAAGTGGTGGCGGGACAAAAGGATTTGCTCATATCGGAGTATTACATGCTCTTAACGAAAGGGGAATATATCCCGACATTATAGCTGGTGCAAGTGCTGGGTCTATTGCCGGAGCACTATATGCCTCTGGAATGAAACCTCTGGATATTTACGAGACAATGAAAAAAACCAAATTTACAGAATACACCAGCATGCACATACCCAGAGATGGCTTTTTTACTCTCGACAACTTAAGAATCAAACTAGAGAAGTTGATTCCACAAAAAACTTTTGAAGAATTAGAAATCCCTCTTTATGTATGCATATCAAACCTTAACAATGGCAAAGCCGAATATATCAGTTCCGGACCATTACACAAAATCATTCAGGCTTCTTGTTCAATCCCTGTTTTAATTGCACCTGTTAAAATTAATGGGAATTTATACGTTGATGGCGGACTGGTAGATAACCTTCCAGTAAAGCCACTTGTAAGAAGATGTAAGAAAATTATAGGATTAAACATTTTACCATACGAAGAAATTGAAAGAATTGATAGTATTTTTCAAGCGGCTCATAGAGTTTTTCAGATTAGCATAAATAACAACATTAAATATTATAAAAGTAAATGCGATATTTATATAGAGCCTGAGAATATGACAAAATACAATATGCTTGAAATTAAACATAGTGATGAAATGTTTGAAATAGGATATAATCATGCTAAAAAAATGAGTTTAAAAGCACTGAAAAGTTGATCAGTTGAAAGTTGATCAGTTGAAAGTTGATCAGTTGAAAGTTGAAAGTTTTTCATCAAATCAAATTCTAAAAATCATATTAAAACCTTAAAACTTTTTTAAGTTCAGAACTACCTAAGCGGCTAGTTTTTACTGATTTTCCATTTTGCATTATTATTATATGTGAGTCTTTGCTATAAGGTTGAATTTCTTTTATAAAGTTAATATTTACAATTGATGATCGGTGCACTCTAACAAAACTCGATGATGGCAATTTTTGCTCATAAAATTTCATAGTAGCATTTTTCACATACTCCTTTTCGGCCGTATTGATAACAACATAATCGTCAGCAGCTGAAAGAAAGAATATTTCATTTACAGGTACTATAAAAATCTTTCCAGATTCTTTTACTACAACCCTATTTAAAGGTTGATCTGGACTTTCGACAGTCTCAACTAATGGTCGAAAATCATTTATTTTTGGTTCATTATCTTCAAATTGTTTTTGTGCTTTTTTCACAGCTTGCAAAAATCGTTGTTTAGAAAATGGTTTTAGCAAATAATCTGTTGCATTTTTTTCGAACGCCTTTAAAGCATATTCTTCATAAGCAGTGGTAAAAATTATAATTGGAGGTTCATCAATTAGCTCAAGCATCTCAAATCCAGTAAGTTTTGGCATTTGAACATCAAGAAAAACGAGATTAGGTTTTAAATCATTTATTGCTTTAAGGCCATCAAAACCATTTTGATACTCACCAACAACTTCAATCTCTGGAATTTCTGCAAGATACTCACGAATTATCCTGATTGCTAATTGTTCGTCATCTATTATTATTGTTTTCATAACTGAACTTTTTATGTTGGTATCTCTATAAGCACACTAAAGATACCATCTTTTTTTGAATATTTCAATAAATTCCTATCGCCATAAATAAGATGTAACCTTTCTGCAGTAGTTGAAATTCCGATTCCGTTACCTTTTCTTGGAATACTTTCAGGGTCGAAATTATTGGATAATCTTATCACTAGTTTCTGGTCTTTTAATTTTGCAGAAAACTCCATTTTTATTGTCAATAAACTTTCTGAAACCGCATGTTTTATTACATTTTCAAAAAGTGGCTGAAGTAACATCACTGGGAACTGAATATCTTTAACATCTTCATCAACATCAATATCAGCAATTATTCTATCCCCAAATCGAAGTTTTTCAATTCCAAAATAAGTTAATGTATAATGAAGTTCTTCTTCGAAAGGAATAAAACTAATATCTTTTTGCTTTAGGCTATACCTAAAATATTCTGACAAATTTACAATCATATCTCTAGCCTTTTCAGGATCAGTAGGAATTAAAGCATTTACCGAATTAAGGCTATTAAACAAAAAGTGTGGATTCACATACGCTTTAAGAGCATTTAGTTTTGTCTCAGCAAGCATATTTTTAAGCTTCTCCTCTGACTTTGTTTTTTGATTATAATTATGAAACAAAATCATCATACGATAAGACAATGCAAATATTGAAAACAAAAAACAACCTACAACAAATTGGTATAGATGATGTCTTTGAAACTCTATTACCCCATTGCTAGCTCTAAACAGTAAATTTTCAATAATAAATGTAAATCCCATCCATAATATCACCAGGAAAAGTCCACTAAAAGTTATAGAAAATAGCGATCTCAGCTGCCTCTCCATTGTCATACTATACTTTACAACAAACCAAATACCTCCTCCTAAAATTGCAAGGGAAGAGTTTTGAACTACAGCCTGAAGCACAGCAGAAAGAGAATCTTGTTCCAAATAAAAAATTGAAACTAGAATCTGGAAAGTCATAATCACTCCCCAGACAATTGCATAAATTATTGCAAACTTTCTATCGCTAAATGGATTTCGCATGTTTTTAGTTAAAAATCTCTCCTCCACCAAAAACAGCTTCGGCTTTTATTAAAAGCTTTCTAGATCTATCAATATTATCTAAAGGAGTATGACGTCTATCATCATTAAAACCTCCAAAAACACCAGAAGTTTCAAGAGTAACATCCCAATCTTCAGGAAGCAATATTTTTACTCCACCAAATACACATTCAATTTTTAAGATATTTATTCCCTCTGCAAGTTTTGCTGACCTAAGGTCTATTTCTCCACCACCAAAAACGAAACTGGCCTTACCACCTTTAAAGTTTTCACTTTTTATCATAACATTAGTTCCTGAAAACACTCTCGACAAATCAATGTACTCGTCGTTATTAACTTCGCTTTTATGCCCAGAAAAATTCCCAAAATCGTGTTTGAATTCTTTATTTTTACTCGGAATAAATACCTTAACCATTATAACTAACCCAAGAATTATCAATAAAGCCGGCCATATCATATTAATTGTTCCGGTATCCAGAGAGTAAATAGAATCATATAAAAAGATACCTCCAACAGATATCATTATCGTTGCTCCAAACCAATGTTTTCGCAATCCTCCAGCAAGAGATAAGATACCAAAAGCGATCAACAATGATTGCCAGGAAAATATATACTCAAAAAGATCTTTATCAATTACTCCTACATTACCAAGAATTAGTATAACACCAGCTGAAACAAGAAGTAAGCTAAATCCTGCCATTCTTGTTTTACTGTTCGATCTTCCGCATTTTGGATGACTACTCTTATTTTTAATATGTGACTTCATAATTACGTTTTAAACATTCACAAAACAAAAATAAGGTATATTATAAAGAATGTAAATTATTTTTCGGTAAACAGAGAAAATAAAAAGGTTAATGATTCAAATATTGAGAAACATGTATCAGATTACAGTAAATTTCTTAGAGATAGATATTTTTGATGTTTCTATGTTTAATAAATATATTCCTTTTGTAGGAGTTTCTAGTTCAAGATGTTCTTCAGATGTTGTAACTTCATTGATAAGTTTACCATCCAGAGTATAAATTTTGATTATTATCTCAGCATCATCAAATTTTGATAAGTCAACATTTATTATTTCAAATGCAGGATTTGGGTAAATTTCAAAGTTCTTTTCTCCAAAAACTTTCTGAACAATTCCAGACTGATAGCTATCACAGCCCAAATCATACTCCTCAAAATAGTCAAGTATTAACGAAGCTTTTTCTCTCAATAAGGTTAAAGCCGTAAGGTTTGTTCCCTGATAATCTCTAGCGTATGGTAAAGCAAAATCTAGGCACAATTTTTTACCTTTATTTAGAGAATATGGACCTGCTGAGATTAAACCACGTACATCACTTGGATACCCACCCGACCAAGAGATCTCAGGAATCCAGCCTGTTCCCAATTCTGGGTAACCCGATTGATAAAATGTTGTAACTATAGTATCACCATTTTCCCATTCATAAGGATCATAAAAAGGAACACCATTCATAGACCGCCCTTTTAACAAGTTAAGTACCACTTCATCATCAAATTCATAGCCAATTCCTGGATGTGCTCCTATATATGTAGGAATTACTGAAGCATAAAAATCAGGATTCAACAAAACAACTCCCTGAACAGGTGGTGGGCTACCATAAGTTGCCATACCTTCTATAGAGTCTTGCCCATTTCCATCAATATTTGTTGCATTATAAACATACATCATTTGATTTAATGTATCTGAGCCAAATTGGTCATCTTTGGCATATCCTATATCAAATTCAGTCCATAAACCTGCATAAACATCTGTATAATTATGCTGTGACCTGTTAATAATTTGATAATTCAAGAAAACTGTTTCTGTTAAAACCGAACCAACTGTGGAATTAAATCCATATAACATACCATGAAACTCTAAGCCCATTATTTCGCCACCTGTTGAATTATGTCCCTGAGATTCATTGTAAATAAAATACACAGCATGGTCACCTTTTATTAAAGGGAAATCACCATTTTCAGGATCATATTTCCCATTTTGATTATAATCATAATATGGTGCTAATTCTGCAGCTTCGCCATTTTCAACATTACCTTCTGCAGGCCAGTTTTGGAACGATTCCGGCATAACATAATCTGGTTTAGTAAAATTATATATATGCTCTTGAATTTGTTCAACACCTACTTTCCAAACATTATTATATTTTAATCTGTAGTCTTCTGCATTATAATCATTGGCTATAGGACCAAAATAATTTTCGGGTGTTTGATTGAATTTAGGACCTACAGCATGTAAATCTCCATTTTCATCAATCCCTGCTATCCATAAATTTGCAATAAAGATTGTATGCCTTCCTAAGCCTTGTGGGACTTCAAATGAAGGCTTATCGTTTACTATCTCATCATGAAATAATGCCCCATTTGAGTTTACACGAGCTTTTATTTGATTAAAGTCAAGGTAATCGTAAGATTGTGAAAATGAATTCAAGCAAAACAACAGGCTTAATAAAGTTATAATAACGAAAATGGAATAATTTGAAAATTTCATCATATTAAACATTTTGGTTCTAGCAGCTAATATAACAAATACTGCACAAAATCCCAAATTTATTTCAATATTCAGAATTTAATTCTAGATGATAAATTTATTAATTTCCAAATCTTGGATTAACAACATTATTATACATTGACCCAAAAGTATAGGAAACCCCCATTGATCCCCAGTAGTTATATGCAGTGGCCATTTCACGTTGCTGAAGAAAAACATCTTCCTGGGTAGCTTCTCCTTTAGGTAATCCTATTTGATCACGAATCATTGAAGCTCCACCACTTACTCTTAATGAAAACCCCTTAAATAGCCTTATGTTTGTACTTAAATAAGAGTAAATATTGTTTAATGCAAAATCATGCATATAGCTTTTACTAATCACACTAGCAGAAACCGTCCCCCATGATTTTACAACTTTGTATGCTATTGAAAGCGATTGTCTAAAAAGCAATTCCTCATCCTTATTAAAAATGGTTGTATCAATATAATTGTTATACACAGGACCAATTGAATACATCATCCTTAATTGTCTATCGAATGATTCGGAATATGGAAAAACATTATATTCAATAGCTGGTCTAAAATACGCATTTAAATACCTGTTTGAATATGTAGAATGCATTAGACCAGAAGTCTCACCAACAGACCAGTGATCATTCAGGCTAAAAACAACCTTATTCTTAAAATGATAGTTAACTGATTCTGATATATAAACATCTTCATCTCCAAGATCATACTTTTCCTTTGAATATCTATTTGACAATCCAAATTCTACCTTTAATTTAGGTGTAACTCTCTCAACTAGAATATCGGAACTAATATTTGTTCTTTTATAAACTTCTTGCCCATTAACATGACCGTTTGCGCCAATCTCAAAAATCCAACTATTCCACTTATCATTATCTTCTAATGCTGTTTCTGCCACTGCTACTGTATCTAACTCAAAATCTATAGATATTTCTGAAGCTATATCTGTTTTTGAAACATATTGAATCAAGCCAAGTTTAAAAATTTTTAAACGTAACTCACGAATTTCATCAACAGTATTATCAGGAGTTGTAGTGAATTTTAAAGTATCATTTTGCCCAACAAAATCATTTTGCCCAATATATCTCAATTGATACTCCCGACCTCCACTTCCAGTATTTTGATAAGTAATTATTAGATGGACATCTGCCAATTTTCTATCACGGACAAAGTTTACAAATGCAATATTTTGTCTGATATAGTCATCATTACAAGTATTGCAATCAATATAAAGATTCAAAACATCTGACCTTCCTGACTGTGAAAAAGCTTCATTAGAAAAAAACAAAGTCAATACAATTAGCACGATATTCACACAATTTTTCATATCCTTGTTTCTTTAATTATTCATAAAACAACTGGGGACAAAGAAAAATAAAAGAAAACTTACAAATTGTGCGAAAAGTAAGCATCTGAGGGATAATTCTTAATAAATTGTTAATGAAAAATAATTCTATTTATTCCAGAACATCTCAAATGATTTTTCTAATTTTACAAAAACAAAAAAATTCTAATTATGAAAAAATATTTGATTTTAATTATTCTGCCGGTTATAGCACTTAGCTCATGTAACAACGCGGACAAAAAAGAAACTGAAATGGAAAAAAAGTTTAAAGAATTTGCCCAAAACCATGAAGAGCAAATAGCTCCTCTTTACGCAAATTTATGTGACACTTACTTTAAAGCGTCAATTTCGGGTGAGGAAAGCGATTATCAACAATCTGCTGCCTATGAACTTGAATACACTAAGATTTATATCAATAAAGAAGAGTTTGATTTTCTAAAAGAAGCTAAAGAATCGGGAGAAGTTAAAGATGAAATTCTTGCCAGAGAGCTTGACTTCTTATACAATGAGTATTTATCGAACCAAGCAGATCCTGCGATGCTGGAAGAAATGATTAATATGTCTACAAATATTGACAGACAATTTTCTCTTTTCAGAGCAAATGTAAATGGTAAGCAAATGTCTGACAACGAAATCGAAAAGATATTATCAACTTCTAACAGCTCTGATGAAGTAAAAAATGCTTGGATTGAGGTAAAAAAATTAGGCCCTGTAGTTGCTGATGACATTGTTGCTCTTGTTAAAAAGAGGAACGAACTTGCTCAATCTCTTGGATTCAACAATTATCACGAAATGAGTTTAAAATTAAGCGATCAAGACCCTAAAGAAATTAGTAAAATTTTTGATGAACTTGACGAACTTACAAAAGGTACATACGCTGAACTTAAAGGCGAAATTGACACATACCTGTCTAACAAATTCAATATAAGCAAAGAAGAGTTACGTCCTTGGCATTATCAAAACAGATTTTTCCAAGATGCACCAAAAATGTATGAAATTGACCTAGACGAATATTATAAGGACAAAAATATCGAACAGATTACTATTGATTATTATGCATCTATCGGAATGGACATTACTGATATGATTGCAAAAAGCGACTTATACGAAAAAGAAAAGAAAAATCAACATGCATACTGTATTGACGTAGACCGTGCTGGTGACATCAGAGTTTTATGCAACATAAAGCCAAACTACAATTGGATGAACACTATGCTCCACGAATTTGGTCATGCAACATATAATAAATATATCGATGCAGAACTTCCATTCGTTCTTCGTGACCCTGCTCATACTTTTACTACAGAAGCTATTGCTATGTTGTTTGGACGTTTGGGATCAAATGCTCAATGGATGCAAGATATGCTAAAAATATCTGATCAAGAAAAAGAGGAAATTGCAGAATTAGGATTCAAATCTCTTAGACTTGAACAACTAGTTTTCTGTCGTTGGGCACAGGTTATGTACCGTTTCGAAAAAGCACTTTATGAGAATCCTGATCAGGACTTAAACAAACTTTGGTGGGATATCGTTGAAGAATATCAAATGGTAAAACGTCCTGAAGGTCGTGACATGCCAGACTGGGCAACTAAAAGTCATATCGCTACATCTCCATGCTACTACCACAACTACTTATTGGGAGAATTACTTGCTTCACAATTAAATTATCATATCTCAACACAGATTATTGGTAGCGAAGACTATAATAATCAAAGCTATTATGGCAATAAGGAAGTTGGGGAATTTTTAATCGAGAAAGTATTTAAACCAGGTGCTAAATGGCATTGGAATACAATGATTGAGAATGCTACTGGGGAAGAGCTTACTGCAAAATATTATGCAATGCAATTTGTACAGTAATAATATAAAATCTCATCAATAGCTGCGTTACTCTCATCAATCTTAGCAGTCACTTACGAAAGTAAGCTCCTGCTGCGCTTGAATCGAAAGCACTTCGACAAATGCTCAGTATGCCACCTTGCTCTTGGGGAGTTTTTTTTTATTATTAGATGATTATATTGAATGATTGTTTATTTTCACAAAACAGATCATGATTTAAACCTACATGCAACAAATTTATTGCAGGTCATTAATAAAACAAAACTGGTCGTAGAGTAACTCTACGACATGCAGTATAAAAAAAAAACCGCCAATTGGCGGTTTTTTTTATCATTATTTCTCTGGTTTAACTTCTTCTGCTTCAAAGACAGGAGGCTCTCCTCCCTCATCCTCACCATCGGTTGGTTTACCTTTAAGGTAATCAGGGATTTCCATTCCTGCCATTTTAAAGATATCATTAAACGGAGGAACAGCTCCAAGCATTCCCGATAAGAATTTAGCAGTTGTTGGTGTTCCATCACCTTTTCCACCGCCCATATTATCCCAAACAGTAACTTTATCAATCTTAAGATTTTTAATAGCTTCTACTTGAGATTTAACAATTTCTGGAAGTTTATCAGCAATCATCAACAGAACAGCATCGCGTGAATTATCTCCAGCAGCTTTAACAATCTTATCAAAACCTTCAGCCTGTTTACTAAGAATTTCGTACATACCTTTACCCTCAGCTTCCATTTTCATATATATCGCATCGGCATCACCTTTTGCAAGTCTTCTGGTTTGTTCAGCAACAGCATCAGCAGCAATTTCGATTTTCTGCTTATCGATTTCTGTTGGAACAACAATATTAGCATATTGAGTTGCTTTATCTCTAAGTGCACGTATTTCTTCGGCAATTTTCTCAGCAGCATAAGCATCCTCAAGAGCTTTAGCTCTTTTAACCTTTTCGGCTGTTGCAGCAATTCTTTCAGCTTCAGCTTCCTGTTCACGACGGTTAGCGTCTGAGTTTGCAATAGTAATTTTTGCAAGGTTTTCACCCTCTACTGCTTTCGAGTCAGCTTCAGATGTTTTTACACGTTCGTCTTTATTCGCATTTGCTTCACCAATTTTAGCATAAGCAATTGCATCAGCAACCTGTACTCTCTGGTCTTTCTCAGCCTCAGCCTGACCAATTTCTCCATCACGATTTTTCTCAGCAACAGATTTCTTAGCATCGTTAATCGCTTTTGCAGCAGCCTCTTTACCAAGAGCAATGATATAACCAGATTCGTCGTTAAGGTCGGTAACGTTTACGTTAATAAGCTTCAATCCGATTTTCTTTAGCTCTGCCTCAACATTAGATGAAACAGCCTCAAGGAATATATCTCTATTAGAGTTAATTTCCTCGATATCCATTGTAGCTACAACCAAACGTAATTGACCGAATAAAATATCCTCTGCTAGCTTACTAATATCTTGTTGTGTCAAACCTAAAAGTCTTTCTGCTGCGTTATTCATAATACCAGGCTCGGTACTAACACCAACAGTAAAACGCGAAGGAACATCAACACGAATATTCTGCTTAGAAAGAGCATTTTTTAAAGCAATTTCAATTGAGAAAGGTGTTAAATCCAGAAAATCGTAATCCTGAATAACAGGCCATACAAATGCTGCACCACCATGAATACACTTAGCAGATCTGGCTTCGGCATTTACTTTTCCAACTTTACCATAAATAACAAGTACATGATCAGACGGACATCTTTTATAGCGTCTAAAAAATGTAATCAGTAGTACAAATACAAATAGTACGACTACTGCCATAATAATTAATACATACTCTCCCATAATTTTCTATTTTAGATTATAACAATTCTACCATTAATACATTCCCTGCTTCTATGGAAACAATTTTCACCAAACTACCAGACTTTATGTCTTCTGAATTAGCTGTCATTGCATCTAAAGTCCTGATTCCCTGTATATTTACCTGAATTTTTCCTGTTCCTCCTTTTGCCGCCGGTATCCTAAGATAAACAGTTGCTGTTTTTCCAATGGCAGAATCAATTTTCATGGTTCCCGATTCTGCTAATCTACCCATAAGGTAAAAAAGAGTTGCCATTAAAAGCATCATTAGCATACCACCAACAATTGACAAGAAAATTGTCATTCCAACACTCATTCCAGCATCCAGACAAGCAATCCCAGTCCAGCCAAAAATTGTAAAGAATGCAATAAAGTTTTTAAGTGTAATAAACTGGAAGCCAATTCCAGCATCAGAGTCTACATCAAAATCAGCGTCTCCACTTGCATCGATATCATCGCCACCAGCACCAATAAGTGTAATAATCAATTGAATAATAAACACAGCACTAAAAGGTAGTGCAAATGCCCAGTAAATCTTCTCTAAAAGCTCCATTGAAGCCCACCATGTATTTATCGAAAGTAACATATAGACATATTTTGGTTTCTTACGTAAAAATACAAATCTTAATTAAGAATTCAAAGATTTTCAATGAAATATATAAAATTATTTACTTGAACCCGCATGATCATTTATTTAACCCATTTTTGCAATTCAATAATAATATGATTAAATTTGTCAAAAAACTGAAAATATGTACATTTTTGCAGATAGCGGATCAACTAAAACTAATTGGGTAATTACAGACACTCATGGAAAAGCAATAAGTGAATTTAGAACTATTGGCTTAAACCCATATTTTGTAACAAAACAGCGTATTATTTCATCAATAAACGAGCATTTCCCCGAAAACATTGACCCGCTAAATGTCGATAAAGTTTTCTTTTATGGCTCAGGTTGTGGAAGCAAAGACAATTTCCAACATTTACGCGATGGGCTAAATGAATTTTTCTTTAATGCAAAAATTGAAGTATTTTCGGATATGCTAGGAACAGCCAGAGCAATCTTTAAAAACGAGACTGGAATTGCAGCCATACTTGGCACTGGAACAAATTCATGCGTATATAACGGAAAATCAATTAGTCATAATGCCATTTCTTTAGGATATATTTTAGGAGATGAAGGAAGCGGTGCATATATCGGCAAGATGTTTACCAAACTATATCTGGAGAAAAGATTAAACCCAGAATTAAGCAAACGTGTTTTATCAGAAACTGGCGAAGATCACTCATCTATTTTATCTGCAGTATATAGCGGACAACATCCAAATCGTTATCTTGCAAATTTCTGTTTGTTTATAAGTAAAAACATTCATGAACCTCAACTACAGGAGTTAATAACAGTTTCTTTCGAAAGATTTTTCAGAAAATATGTTCATATCTACAATGATTATTCAAATTACAAACTTGGATTTTGTGGTAGCATTGCGCTGAATTTTAAAGATTATCTTGAACCAATAGCAAAGAAAAATGGGTTTGATGAACTTATTTTAATTAATGAACCACTTGTTGAGTTGATTGAATATCACAAAATTAATAATTTTGAATAAATTCTAAATATACATCTGTAATCTTTGGTTGATTTCTTTTACAAGCTGACCTGACACTTTGTGAAAATAACGTTTTTCTTTAAATGCAAGAACCCATCTTATGCCATCAACAGGATTTACGAGAAACATTTCATCAAACTTTGGCAAATCCTTTTCTACAACTTCTCCTTTATAAACATAATATCCTAACTCTCCAGCAATAGAAATTAGAAAGGATAAAAACACACTTTGATACTCAGGATTAACAGCCTTTGGAATTATTATCTTATTATCACTTACAAATACGACAATAGAGTCAACAGTTCGCTGAATTACACCTTTTTTCGAAGTTAACATCCAATCATCTGCAAGAGAAAAATCGTTAATCTTACTTATGAAATATTCTTTGCTAAAAATTGGACTCAGGCTATTTTCAATTTGATAATCTGGCAGAAAAAACTTCTTTGCAATAGCTGTTCGTAATCCTCTTTTATTTAAAGTAAACCACTCATCCTCACATGCTGAAACCTGAATAAGTATTGAAACTGAATTTTCTGCAATCAATTTTCCTGAAGATGGATTTCTAAAAACAGTTATATCAGCTCGAAAACCTTTATAAATGCGATTTTTCTGCAATAACAATTCAACATCAGTAGCAAAAATTGACATTTTAAACAGGCCTGGAATACTCATTTCCAGCTTTTTCATTGCATAAATAATAAAATCAAAATTTTGCTTCACCAAAAAAACTTTTGATGAATTACCTCTTACCGTATGTGTAAATGTATCTGCATACAGCAACCCCCTATTATCAGCAGTTAGACATGCCGTGGTAGATGGTAATATTTTGCTATTTAGCATCAGATACTTTGCCATGACATTATTTACTTATAATTTCTGTACACAAATTTAATATATTTTCATTAGGCTCAATTTTAAAACCTTTAATTCCAGCCTTTTCTGCTGCAATAATATCCCTTTTACTATCTCCAATCATAAAGGATTGGTTTGGATCTGCATCATAAATATAAAGAGCCTTTTCAAACATCAATGGTTCTGGTTTACGACACAAACACTTAGTTATTTTATCGTGATGTGGGCAGAAATAAAAGTCATCAATACTCGTTTGGAATTCAGAAAGGTAGTTTTGTAATTTTTTATGCATTAACAAAACATCATCTGCTGTATATAATCCTTTTGCAATTCCTCCCTGATTTGAAATAACAACAACAATATATCCATTGTCTTTGAGAAGCTTTATTGATTCCCCTATTCCTGAGTTTATTAAAAATTCATCTACCGAACAAGTATAATGACCTGGTTCATGATTGATAACACCATCTCTATCGAGGAATGCAATTTTATTCATAATGGCATCGTCATTATTCTGTGCATAAAATGTGTTATTAGCTCAGGTTTAAGTATTAAAGGGAAAAAGAATCCAAACACCGCACCCCAAAAGTGAGCATCATGTCCAATATTATCTGTTCCTCGTTTTGACATTCTATATGAATATATCAGATACAAGGCACCAAACACAACTCCTGGGATTGGAATAAATCCAAAAAAGTAAACCATATTCCATGGATCGAAGAAAATTGATGCAAAAACAATTGCCGAAGTTGCTCCCGAAGCTCCCACAGCAGAATAATTAAAATTATCTTTATGCTTAAAGAAACTAAATAAAGAAGATAAGATTATAGCTGCCAGATAAAATCCAATAAAAGTAATATTTGCAAATTCATGCCAAACAATTTTGAAGTACTGCAATAAAACTGATCCAAATGACCAAAAAACTAACATATTAATGATCAGATGCGCCCAACTCCCATGAACAAATCCATGAGTAATAAATCTATAATACTGATTATTTCTGACAATCTGATATGGAGAAAACAAAAGCTTTGAAAAGAGTTTCTGATTCTTCCAGGACATGTAAGAAACAATTCCTGTAACAACAATAATTACTAAAATCAAATTCCCCATTAGTGTAAAATCTTGTAAAACAATTCTTTTGACAAATCAGCATCAGTTGCACTTACAGCTCCAATACCTTTTAGTTTTGCATCTGTATCACGCAAATAAGAAACAATATTTATCAGTTTATTAAGACTGTAGTTTTGTGCTGCAGTTCTGTATTCATCGACAAAAAACGGACTAACACCTAAAACTGAGGCTGCGTTATTTTTGCTTTTATCAGTTAAGCTATGATATAGAATTACTTTTTTAAAATACTCAAACAACCTTGCTACAGTAGCTATGAGTGGATTATTCTTGGCATCCTTTACAAAATAGTCTACAATTTTATAAACTTTCAAAGTATCCTTATAACTAAGAGCCTTTTGTAATTCGAAAACATTAAAATCTCTATTTACTCCAATATTTGTTGCAACATCATCTTTTTGAATTTGCTGTATATCTTTTGGAAGAGTAATCAAAAGCTTATTTATTTCAGCAGAAAGTCTGGTTAAATCTGCGCCAATACTTTCGTAGAATAATCGTAATGCCTCTGGATGGATCGTCAAATTCTTTGTCGACAACTGTTTTGTTATCCAAGAGTACACTCCCTTTTCGTATAGTTTCTTAGATTCAAAGAGGACTCCAGTTTTAGATATCTGTGAAATTACTTTTGTTCTTTTATCGACAGTTTTAGTATTTTTAAAACTAAGCACTAAAAGTGTTGAATTTAAAGGATTTGATGTATATGCCTCAAACTCTTTAAATTTCTTTATATCCTGAGCTTCTTTTACAATTACAACTTGCAAATTAGCCATCATAGGGAAACGTCGACAATGCTCTATTACATCAACAACGTTAACATCTTTACCGTACAAGACTGTTTGGTTAAAAGATTTTTCTGCTTCGGTTAAAGCATTTTTTGCAATATAATTCGTAAGCTCATCAATAAAATAAGACTCTTCCCCATAAAACAAGTATATAGGTTTATAAATCTTTTTCTTAAGGTCACTTAAAATACTATCAAAATCCATAATAATAATTCTACAAGACACAAAGGTAAACAATAAGACTGAATTTTCTATCAAAATAATCGGTAAAGGGAAACAAATTGACGGTAAAAAGACTGACAAAAAAGTTAAATAAATAAACCTCTTTGGCTTACAAACTCTTTTCTTATATTTGCGCAAAGTTTTGACATGAGCACAAGTACAAAAAATATAAGCCTCCTATATTTTGTGAAAATTGCGAAATGGTTCATGCTTTACATGCCTATCATTGTATTGTTTTATCAAGAAAATGGTCTTGGCTTAAGGGATGTACTAACCTTACAGGCAATATATTCTGTTGCAGTAATTATTCTGGAAATCCCATCTGGATATTTAGCAGATGTATGGGGAAGAAAAAACACAATAATTCTAGGTGCAATTTTAGGAACAATCGGATTTGCTGTATATAGTTTTACTCATGGATTTTATGGATTTTTAATTGCAGAATTAATTCTTGGAACCGGACAAAGCTTTATAAGTGGTAGTGATTCAGCTTTACTTTATGACAGTCTTAAAAAAGCTGGAAATGAAAATAAATATGTAAAATATGAAGGTAGAGTTTTATCGGTGGGCAATTTTGCAGAAACTCTGGCAGCCATCGCAGGAGGTTTTTTAGCAGAAATTAGTCTTCGCACACCTTTTTATTGGCAAACAGCAATAGCTTTTATTGCAATACCTGCGGCTATATTCCTTACCGAACCTTATAAAATTGAAAAACACACATCAAAAGGTTGGTCACACATATTATCAATTGTCAAATTTTCTTTATTTAAAAACAGACAATTATCGATAAATATATTTTTCTCGGCAGTAATTGGTTGTGCAACTTTAAGCATGGCATGGTTTATTCAGGCATATCTTAAAGATGTTCAAAACTTCTCCGAATATCAAATTGGGATTGCATGGTCGATACTTAATCTTACAGTTGGAATTACAACAATTTTTGCATATAAAATTGAAAATAAACTTGGTAGAATAGGAACACTAGTAATGATACTTTTAATTATTAGTGGCGCATATATTTTTATTGGGACAATTGATTTAAAAATTGTATTTTTAGTCATCTGGTTGTTCTATGTAGCAAGAGGTATAGCTACACCAGTCCTAAAGGATTATATAAATCGATTATGCGAACCAAATGTTCGAGCTACCGTACTATCTGTCAGAAACTTCGTAATCAGAATTCTATTCGCTGGATTTGGCCCAATGATTGGTTGGATAGCCGATTTTTATTCTATTCATACTGCATTTCTTTTATCTGGCATTATTGTTCTTTCAGCCGGACTAATATTGCTGTTAATTTATATCCCGTATTTGAGAAAAAAATAGAGAAATTCAGTTTATCAGTTCAACAATACTCCAGCTTAGATAGTTAAAAAATTAAACAGCTATTTTATTTCACGTTTGATACAAATAACCCAATTAACAAAAGAACTCATTTCCCTATAAACTAATTTTTAAAAAGCTTTCTTATTACGACTAATTTTAGCATATTTGTAATCTAATTATCGTTATACATGCCAAAACTTGAACATTCAATATTTAAAGCTCCCGAAATTGCTAAAGGCCTAAAACTTAAAGGCTTTTTCGGAATATTGACTGCCAGGTTTATTATGTGTTTATTCCGTTTAAATCGTGTAAATAAATATTACGACAAGTGCTTTAATAAAGATGCTGTTAAGTTTTGTGACAATTGCCTTAAACATAACAATATCAAAATTCATGTACATGATAAGGATGTACACAACATTCCTGACAGCGGACCTGCAATTATTTTATTCAACCATCCTTTAGGAGGAATTGATGCGCTTGCTACTTTAAAAACACTTGCAGAAATAAGACCTGATGTAAAATTTCTTGCAAACTTCCTACTTACCAAAATTGAGCCTGTTGCTCCCTACTTGTTACAGGTAAATCCTTTTGAAACTCGGAAGAAAGCATTCTCTAGCTTAAGTGGATTAAAATCAATGCACTCTCATATCGATAAAGGTGGTGCAGTTTGTATTTTCCCATCTGGTGAAGTTTCAACAAAATACAATGGGTCAAAAATTGTCGAAGATAGAGAGTGGCAATCAAATATAATCAGATTTATTCAAAATGCTAATGCACCAGTAATTTCTGCCTTTATCTCAGGGGGAAACAGTAACTTGTTTCATCTAATGGGAAAAATTAATCCTGCATTGAGAACAGCTATGATTCCACGAGAATTACTAATAAATAAAAACCAGACTCTATACATCAGATTTAGTGGTCAGTTTAACCAAAAGCTGATTAAATCATTTGAAAGAAATTACAAACATCTAGGAGAAGTTCTCCGAGCCAAGACATATTGCCTTGAAGATGAATATATTTTAAACCCAAAACAAAAGGTCAATACAGATAACTATCAAAAAATTATTGACCCAATAAATAAACAAACATTAAGTTCTGAAATTGAAAGCATAAAGAAATCAGATCTTCTATTCCAAACTGACAACTACATGTGTTTCTTTTCTGACACCCAGACAATTCCGAATATATTTAATGAAATTGCCCGTTTGCGTGAGATATCATTTAGAGAAGTTGGTGAAGGGACTGGAAAAGAAAGCGATTTCGACAAATATGACACATATTACAAGCACTTATTTCTCTGGGACGAAAACGATGGGGCTATTGTTGGTGCTTATAGAATTGGAATGGGAACAGACATATTATCCGACAAAGGGTTTGAAGGATTTTACATGAACTCTTTATTCTCTTTTACTAATGATTTTAAGCCATATTTGGGAAAATCAATGGAAATGGGAAGATCATTTGTAGCTCCTGATTATCAAAGAAAAGCTCTACCATTATTCCTTCTTTGGAAAGGCATTTACCATGTAACTCAAAAATATCAGGATTATAAGTATCTATTAGGTCCGGCAAGTATTTCTAACCTGTATTCAAAAAATGCGAAAGCTTTAATTGTTGAATATCTTAAACGAAATCACATATGGTCGGAGCTTACTCCTATGGTGGATTGCAGAAATCCTTTCAATTACAAATTAACAAATCATCACAAAATATTACTAGAGCATTTTAATAGCGACTTATCTCATACAGATCGATTAATTAGAGATATTGACACTAATCATATGGGAATGCCAATTCTCATAAAAAAATACTTATCGCTAGGCGGTAGAATTGTCGATTTTAATGTTGACCCAGACTTTAACTACTCAATAGATGGTCTTGTAATCCTTGATATTGATGTTGTTTCAGAGGAAGTAATAAAGTCATACAATAAATAAGATAATGTCTGTAAATAATGAAATAATTTCGGGGTCTTTAATTAGCTTTTTTAGCAATAAAGTTAAAAAGTTTGGGGGAATAAATTTAGCGCAAGGAATACCTGGATTTAATCCTCCTGATGAATTATTAAAAATTCTTTCTGATACTGTAAACGAGAATTGTCATCAATATGCTCCCGGGTTGGGAAATCATAAATTAAGAGCTGAGATTCTAAAGATGTATCCACATTTACAGCCCGAAACTGAATTATTCATCACAAGCGGAGCTACCGAAGCTATTTCACTAACTTACACATACTTAAACAAAATACTAGATAATAAATTAAACTCTCTCAGCTTTTCTCCTGCTTACGAATCGCACATTCATTTACCTCAGATATTTGAAAATAATTCTTACACTATTCCGACAGGAGAAGAAGAATTTATTGATTTTGAATTATTAAATAATACTATTGCAGAAAAAGATATAAATTTAATTTTTCTTGCATCTCCAGGAAACCCTTACGGTCGAATTTTATCCGAGAATGAGTTTAAATCATTGTGTACACTTTGTAACAATAGAAAAATTTATCTAATTATCGATGCCGTATACAAAGATATTTATCTTTATAAAAAACCTTATTATCCAATTAACGAAATATCTCCATACATTTTCTATGTAAATAGCTTTTCAAAGAAATTTTCAATCACAGGCTGGAGAATTGGATATTTTTTCTGTCATGAAATCCATCTTGATAAGATTTCCTATATTCACGACTATATTGGATTATCAAGCCCATCGATATTACAAGAAGCATTAGCAAAATATTTGGCAGAATATGATTATACTATTTACACAGACAATCTTAAAAAAATTATAATCGATAATATTAAACATACCTCTAAGAAACTTAATGAAGTCGGATTTTCTTGTTCAAATGTAGAAGGAGGATATTTTGTCTGGGCAAAACTACCTAAAAACTACACAAACGGGCTTGATTTTGGACTAAATCTGTATGAGCAAGAAAAGACAGCAATCATACCTGGCCAGCATTTTGGTGATGAATGGGCAAACTATATTCGTTTAAATGTCGCACGACCAAAAGAAGAATTAGAGAAAGGTATAGAGAATATTATCAAATTCGTAAAAGCAAAATAGTTTAACCGATTTTCATGAAATGCAAACAATGTGGAGCCTGTTGTATTGCTCCATCTATATCGAGTCCAATTCCCGGAATGCCAAACGGGAAACCAGCAAATACTCGTTGCATAAATCTTGACGACAACAATCGATGTAAAATATTCAATTCAGATAAAAGACCCAAAGTTTGTAGTGATTACAAACCAGATAGAGAATTTTGCGGTAATAATTTAGAAGAGGGCATGAAAATTTTACTTCAGCTGGAAGAACAGCATTAAAGTTTATCATCATTCCATATTTCCCAGGATCTGTCTGCCTGTTCATAAAGCATAGTAAAGCCATTTACAGTTTTAGCTCCACTATCTTTGCTTTTCTTTAGGAATAAAGTTTCTTCAGGATTATAAACTAAATCTACGCAAATATGATCCTTTGAAATATGCTCATAAGGAATATCAGGGCATTTATCAACATTAGGAAACATTCCTACAGGAGTAGCATTAATAATTAATTTATGATGCTCAATAGCAGATTTATTTAGTTTTGAATAAGCTATTTGCTCAAGATTTTCTGGCTCTCTTGATACGTTTTTACATTCAATTCCTCGACGTTTAAGTACAAAAGCTAATGTTTTTCCAGACCCACCACTACCTAGTATCAATGCTTTTGTTCCTGGTTCTATGTTCAACATATCAAAAGTCTTATCTAAGCCAAAAACATCGGTATTAAATCCTTTCAGTTTGTAATTATCGCCTTCGCGATAAATCTTTATGGTGTTTACAGTTCCTAATTTAAGTATTGTTTCATCTATTTCATCAAGAAAAGGAATTACAAGCTCTTTATATGGAGTAGTAACATTTAACCCAATCAAATGTGGATGACTATTAATTACATTTCGTATTTTAGAAATTTCACTAATTGAAAAAAGTTCATATCTAACATCTTCAATACCGTCTTTTTCAAATTTATTTGCAAAATATTTGTGCGAAAACGCATGATCTAAAGGGTATCCAATTAACCCAAATTTTTTAAATTTATTCATTATCAGTCTTAAATTTACCAGCCATTTTTTCCATTAGCCAGATACTAACTATACCACTCAATATTACTGCTACAGCAATAAAAAACTCTGTGTTTATTTCTGGCATAAACCAATCATAACCAACAAGTTTAGTTTTATCCCCAAATGTCTGCATTATCTGATTTTTCCAAGGCCATAATATCATTACAGACCCAAGAACAAAACCAGTTAAAACACCAATTGTCTGATCTCTGAATTTCTTAAACACCCATGATAACAAGTGTGAAAATCCAAGAATTCCACCTAAAGCACCTACAACAACAGGAAGTAGAACTTCAAAATTCATATTTGTCACTGCATCAATCATCACTAATTGATAATTCCCAAGCAATATCAAAACGAAAGAACCACTTAGTCCAGGTAATATCATGCTACAAGCAGCTATCATTCCACAAATTACAAGATAATATATTGAACTATTTTCTCCTGCAGGATTCATAATTGAAATTAGTACAGCAACAGTAGCTCCTAATAAAAAACTTATAACAACACCAACATTCCATTTTTTTACCTCTTTACCAACAAAATATACAGATGCCAGAACAAGACCAAAAAAGAAAGCCCAAATATATACCGGATAATATTCAAAAAGGTATTCGAAAAGCTTTGCAACACTAATGATTGCAACGCCTACGCCCATAAATACTGAAACTAAAAACCAAAAGTCTATATACTCAAGAAATTCTTTTATTTTAAATTGAAAAAGCAGCTTAAGTGCTTTGAGATTAAACGATTTTATTGCATTAATTAATCTTTCAAAAATTCCTGTAATAAGTGCTATTGTTCCTCCAGAAACTCCAGGAATTACATTAGCTGCACCCATCCCGATTCCTTTAAAAAATAATACTATGGCTTCTTTTATACTCATAAATTTTTTATGCGAAAATATACAATTATTACTATAAGCGAAATAATCCAATCATATTTTACTTAACAAATTCTTAAATATTTTATTTTGTTTGAGGTGACAAAAAGTTTTTAAACATAAATTTGTCCTTTAAGATTTATATCTTTGTAAATATTTTTGATTGATTTAATATGCTTGATTTTCAGAGCTTACGTAGCAAAATAAAAGGTGAATTCCACGAAGATTTCACAAGTAAAATTCTATATTCAACAGATGCATCTGCATATAAGGAAAAACCTAAAGCTATTTGTATTCCAAAAGATTTTAATGATGTTAAAGCCATAATTTCTTTTGCCTCGGACAATGATATATGCATTATCCCGAGAGCTGCAGGAACATCACTTGCTGGACAAGTAGTTGGCAATGGAATTATCGTTGACATATCAAAGAATTTTAATCAAATACTAGAAGTAAACCAATCGGAAAAATGGGTTAGACTTGAGCCTGGGGTTGTTCTCGACGAACTAAACAAGCACCTTAAACAATATGGATTATTTTTTGGTCCCGAAACTTCCACATCAAACAGATGTATGATTGCTGGAATGGTAGGGAACAATTCATGTGGAGCGCATTCTTTAATCTATGGTAGTACAAGAGAGCACTTGTTAGAATTAAAATGTATTTTATCTGATGGCAGCGAGGCAATTTTTGGTGAAATTACCAAACAAGAATTCAAAGAAAAATGTCAGCTCCAAAATCTCGAAGGTGAAATATATCGTCATATAAAGTCAACTTTATCAAACAAAGAAATTGTTGATGAAATAAACCTACAATATCCTGACAAAAAAGTAAAAAGACGCAATACAGGTTATGCACTCGACCTATTACTTGAGAATGAGATTTTTGCAAACTCTGACAATAAATTCAACTTTTGCAAATTACTTGCCGGGTCTGAAGGGACTTTGGCATTTATCACCGAAATCAAACTTAATTTAGTTGATGTTCCACCTAAGCATAAAGCTCTTATGTGTGTCCACACAAATACACTAAAAGAGACTTTTTATGCAAATCAGATTGCCTTAAAACATTCACCAGTATCCATTGAACTCATGGACAAAAAAATAATGGATTTGACTAAACAAAACATTAGTCAAAATCGAAATCGTTTTTTTGTTGATGGTGATCCCCAAGCAATTTTAATTGTTGAATGGTATGGCAAAAGTATGTCAGAGATTGAAAAATATGCAGATAATCTAAAACAGGAATTGATAGAAAATTCACTTGGATACTCCTACCCGATGGTTTATGGCGATGATATTCCAAAGGTTTGGCAATTACGAAAAGCTGGATTAGGGATACTTGCAAATATGCCTGGAGATGCCAAACCAGCACCTGTAATTGAAGATACTGCTGTTAGTACTGATGTTCTACCAGAATACATGGAGGATTTCTCAAAATTAATGGAAGAACACAATATAGAATGTGTCTATTATGCGCATATTGCAACAGGCGAATTACACTTGCGTCCGGTTTTGAACCTGAAAGATTCAAAAGATGTTGAATTATTCCACACAATAGCTCTTGAAACTGCAAAACTTGTTAAAAAGTACAATGGTTCATTAAGTGGAGAGCATGGTGATGGTAGATTAAGAGGCGAATTTATCCCTTTAATGATGGGCGACAAGCTTTATCAGTTATTTAAAGACTTAAAAAATGTTTGGGATCCTAAGAATATCTTTAACTCAAATAAAATTGTTGATACTCCAAAAATGAATACTCATTTAAGGTATGAATCAGGACAACAGACAAGAGAAATTGACACTATTTTCGATTTTTCATCAACTGGAGGATACCTTAGAACAGCAGAAAAATGTAACGGTTCTGGTGATTGTCGTAAGTCTTCAATAATTGGCGGAACATTATGCCCGAGTTTTCAGGCAACAAAAGACGAAAGAAATTCTACACGTGCAAGAGCAAATATTTTAAGAGATATAATTACAAACACAGACAAATCTAACCCATTCGACAACAAAGAATTATACGATGTATTAGATCTATGCTTGCTTTGTAAAGCTTGCAAATCTGAGTGTCCATCAAATGTTGATGTCGCAAAACTTAAAATGGAGTTCTTGCAACACTATTACGATGCCCATCATATTCCATTAAGATCGAAGGCAGTTGCATATTTACCAAAAGTGCATAAAACATTTGCTTTTATGCCGGGAATCACAAATTTTTTCTTGAAAAACAAACTAACATCAGGTATTGTAAAAAAGACAATTAGTTTCGATACTTCTCGCCCATTCCCATTGATGAGCAAGACAAATCTCAATAAATGGGCACAAAGAAATAAACAAAGCCTTAATGCTAAGAATTCGAAAAAGACAATTTATCTTTTTAATGACGAGTTTACCAATTACCTTGAAAGCGATATTGGAATAAAATCAATTTTACTGTTTACAAAGCTTGGCTATAATGTTAAAATTGCCAAAACTATTGAAAGCGGAAGAACATGGCTAAGCAAAGGACTTGTTAGAACAGCAAAAAAGATAGCTAATAAGAATATCGATTTATTAAAAGATATTATCTGCAAAGAAACACCTCTTATTGGCATTGAGCCATCTGCAATTTTAAGTTTTAGAGACGAATATCCTGATTTAGCATCAAAAGAAAACAAAGAATCTGCAAAAGAACTTGCAAAAAACACATTTCTCTTCGATGAATTTATTGCTAATGAAATTGAAGCAGGAAATATTACTTCAGATATGTTTACAGATGCAAAAAAGCATATCAAATTTCATGGACATTGCCAGCAAAAATCACTGATAAGCACGAAATATACTCATCAGGTATTATCCTTACCAAAAAATTACAAAGTTGAAGAAATTCCAAGTGGTTGTTGTGGTATGGCCGGATCGTTTGGATACGAAAAAGAACATCATGAACTATCAATGAAAATTGGTGAGATGGTTTTATTCCCAGCTATCAGAAACGCAGATAAAACAACAATCATCTCTGCAGTTGGCACAAGTTGCAGATGTCAGATTGAAGACGGAACAAAAGTAAAAGCACTTCATCCTTTAGAAATCTTATATAATGCTCTAGGGGCCTAGGGCATGAGGTATGAGATATGAGATATGCACACAGCTCTTAACATGGAACATCGTAAAAATATTCAATTTCTCTACTTTATATAGTCTCGGTGGCAATATGAAGAGCTTGTCTAATTATACGAATTATCTATATCTTCATTTTGATTTTTTGAATTAACTTCATGCATAAAAACATGCTATTTAACTGATAATTTGTGACGATAATATTATTTATTACACACTAACACTACTGTAATACAATCTTTTGTATTTTTGCACTCCATAATCAACAGGGAATAATTTTGACAAACGAACAAGCAATAAACATACGAAGGTCTATAAGAAATTACGATAAAAGACCTATTTCAGACAAACATCTGACTAAAATAAATCAATTAATATCTAATCCTGAACGTGGACCATTTGGTAACGAACCTCGTTTTATTTTTATTGAAAAGCCTGAAGCAAGACAACAAGAAAAAGTAAAGCTTGGAACTTATGGTTTTATCACTCATGCAGCCTATTTTATTGGTGGATGTGTCGAAAAATTTGAATTTTCTGAAGTTGATTACGGATATTCACTTGAAAAAATCATTATAGAGTTAACAAAACTAGATTTAGGCACTTGCTGGGTTGGTGGAACATTTAAAAGAAAAGATTATTCTATTCTTTTAAAAACTACTGATTCTGAAACTATCCCTTGTATTACACCAGTAGGATATAAAGCTGTCAAGAAATCTTTGCGTGAACGTTTAGGCTTAACACTAACCGATGGAAGTAAGCGATTTTCATTTGGAGAAGTTTTCTTTGAAGAAAATTTTGAAACTCCAATGATTTTTAATGAATCAGATAAATATCACAAATGTCTTGAACTTGTACGTCGTGCTCCATCTGCAGTAAACAAACAGCCATGGAGAGTTGTTAAGCAAGATAACAAATACCACTTCTATCTGCTAAGAGACAAAAAAGTTGGAAACACAAAAAATACAGATTTACAAAAAGTCGATCTTGGAATTGCACTTGCACATTTTAAACTTGGAGTAGAAGAATATAATCTAAGTGGCAAATGGCATATTTCAGACCCAGAACTCTCTGAACTTGAATATATTATTAGTTGGATGGCGGAGTAGGAATTACTTTTTGACAATAATTTTTCTTACAATGTGAGTATTGTCGATATTTTCAATAAGTAAAAAATATACCCCATTTTTCACATTCCTAAAATCTATTATTTTATCGTCGCAATACTCTTGAACAAAAATTATTTTTCCATTAGAATCAAATAATTTAATTTTCGTATGTGCATCAGTTTCCATATTCGTTTTTAAATGAATAAAACTACTAGTTGGATTAGGAAACAAACTAAGATATGATTCATTCTCATATTCAAAATCTAAATTATTCAATTCTGCCCCTATTACTAAATTAAAACCTTCTGACTTAATAATATTATTGTATTGATCTTTCCCCAAATCACGGCAATACTGACATGAATCCTGCATATCAGAATACGCTGTCAGGCAAAGAGTATAGACACTATCAGCCTCATAAGTATGCTCAGGGGATTCCTCACAGGATGTTTCTCCATCACCAAAATTCCAAAAGTATTCGATTGAATTATCGATTGTTATATCATCCACATTTACATAAAAAGTATTTTGTATAGTATCATAATTTGTATTAAAATATGCGAAGCAATTTTCTGTTGTAGTTAAACCATGTGCCCACAATTCAAATCCTGTTTCGCCATCATTTGCCACAAAGAATATTGTATTTCCAGAAATTGTTAATCTTGAGAGAGAAGAATCCCCATTTGGATTAATATCTTCTAAAAGAATTGTTCCATTTTCTGTTCCATCACTTTCCCATAATTCTACCCCATTAATTCCATCATCAGCGGCAAAATACATTTTCTCATTTTTACACACAATATTGCAGGGATTTGAATCTCCAATCGGATTAATATCTTTCACAATATGTGTACCTTCAAGTGTGCCATCGCTTATCCATAATTCATTACCATTTAAACCATCATCTAACGAAAAGACAAGTCTTCCATCAAAATTTATAAAATTATCAACCTGTCCACTATTATCAGTTATTTCACGAACCAAAGCAATACTATCAGAAGGTGAATTTGTACAATACAAACCATATACTCCGTTTTTACGCCCATATACAAACAAATTTGAATTAATAACAATAAACTTATTGACAATCAAATCATTATAAAGCTCTATAACTTCTTCAGACATTGGATAATACTTAAAGAATGAACTAGAATATGTCTCATTTAAATAATATCCCCATTCTGGGAATGCAGGATCATACCAAACTGTATCATACTCAACCAAATTTGAAGTAAAAAATAAACTATCACTAAAATTGATTAAATCTTGTGGTGTACCTTCCTCAAAAATTACTGAAATTTCATTATTATCAAGGTTGAATTTCTTAAGTTTATAAATTGGGTATTCAACATTAAGATATACATTATTTCCTATCACTTCAAATTTATCTAAGCCAAAGGGTTCTTCTGTAAATAATAAATCTGTTCCTTCTGGTGTTCCATCTGTTTTCCAAAGATCATCATTAGTAACAACAAAAAACTGATTATTATAAACACATGAACTTCTTACGTAATCTACTTCACCAGAGATTATGCTTGTACCATTAGAAGTTCCATCACTACATAGTATTCCACTTGGGTCATTATCGCAATCCAAATCAGCATTTGTAAAATAAAGTTTATTTTTAAAATTAGTAAAATTACCTAAATACAAATCCCCCACAGGGCTTAAGTCACATACTTGATACGTACCACTTTCATGTCCATTTGTACACCAAAGCTCTTTACCATCTTCAACTGTTTTTGCTTCAAAAAACAATCTACCATTTACATCAACCAAATCATTCACCAGTGAGCTTCCCAAACGATTAATGTCCTTTATCATATTTGTCCCTTCAGTTGTTCCATCACTTAGCCAAATTTCTCCATAATATGTAGAATCAGAAGCTTGAAAAACACAGTTATTTCCTAAAGGAGTTAAATAATTTATATATTTCAAGTTATCTAAAAAGATAGCATCATCATTTGTAGAATTTAATTTATATATTCCTCCAATATATGAAGTATCTATATAATTTAAAAACATCTGATTATCAGCTACAACATACTCTTTTACATTTCCATGCAAAACAATCGAAGTAGAAATAGGTGTTCCTAAAGTCTTATATAGATTTTTTACATAATCTATTTTAACAGTAAAGTATAGCTCTCCATTATAAATTGAAAAGTCATTATATATTGGATTATCTTCAGCACTAAAGACTAAATTTGTTCCAGAAGAAGTCCCGTCAGTTTTCCATAAATGTCTTCCTGACACTCCATCATTTGCAAGAAAATAAATTTCATTATTATATCCTATAAACTCACTAGGACTCGAATTCCCTGAAACATTTATATCTTTAACCTGCATAGTTCCAGATGCTGTCCCATCTGTTTTCCACAATTCATACCCATCAACTCCATTAGTAGCACTAAAGAACAAGACTCCGTCTGATGATAAATACTCTGATGAGATATAACTCCCTATACCGCTTTCCGTTCCAGGGATAATGTCTTTAACTAACATAGTTCCTTCAACTGTTCCATCAGTTTTCCAGAGTTCATAACCACATATTTCATCCCACCCAATAAAATACAATAATCCATTTGCACTTGAAAATGCCATATCAGGGCTAACACCAGCTGTTGAAATATCTCCAGCTAATAAAACTGTACCAGCTTCAGTCCCATCACTTTTCCAAACACTTCTTGATTGTGGATTAAAATACAATGTCCCATCAAGATTAATCAAAGGTTCTTCTAGTTGCACAACAAAATTCTCTGCAGTTTTAACAATTACTGTTCCATCAACAGTCCCATTAGTTATCCATAATGCTCTGTCATAATAAAAGAATAATTCTCCATTAACATCTACTGCATAAAAGTCATCATCTATACCAGATTCTACTCCCGGAAGCAAATCAATTAATAAAACAGTTCCTTCTTCAGTACCATCAGTCCTCCACAATTCCCTACCATGAACACTTTCAAATGCAGAAAAATAAATATATTCTCCTGATTCAATAATATGTCGAGGCGAAGAAGCATTTGTCATTGTCGAAAAATCTTTAACTAAATATGTAAGCTGAGAAAAAGAAACAGCAGACAATAAAAAGATAAACATGAAAATAAAAACGATCTTTTTCATAAGTTAATTTGTATAAATGATTTATTAATTATTATAACACCCAACCTTTGTACTACAAAAATAAACAAATAATTCAACACAACAATCTAAATTCCATTTATATAAGCTTAACAGGTATGAAAATGACAGAAATTCTGCACTTGCCACACTTGAAGAAATCAGGCAGCATGTACAGAATACAGATATTGAGCATATTGGTAAAATGGGAGACTATATTAAACTTCAGCATATAGTACTTATAATTGTAAAACTATTTTAGAAACAAATGATAGAGGATTTATTATTGGTGGTGATGTTGAGCATTATGAATGGGATACAATAAATGAAGAATGGGACTATTCTCAACGCATTTTCCTAATCAAAACCGACAGTCTCGGCAATGACTCAACTACAAACAATATTTTACCTTACCAGACAAAACCCATAACAAACTTTACATTAAACTGCTACCCCAACCCTGCTACTTATGAAACTTTTATTGAAATCCCACAGATGTTAAAAGATGATATTTTGTTAATTTACTCCACAAATGGCACAATAGTACATGAACAAACTGTTGTTCCGGGCGAGAATAAAATTAACCTTTGTGGTTTAAAACCGGGGATGTATTTGGTAAGGCTGAGAGATATGGGACTGTTTGGGAGAATGGTTGTGGAGTAAATCTTGGAAATCACCACTATTGCATCTTTGATTATTTTGATTAAATATAAATTACCTCTAATTTAATCAATATAATTTGCTTTTCAATATACTTATAACTAACTTGTGAATCTAAAATCAAACTACCTTATGAAAAAAACATTTTTTACCCTCATTGTGCTTACAATTGCATGCATTAATACAAATGCCCAAACATGGACAAACTATCCGGATGGTCATAGTGAACATTACAACTTAACAATAACCGACAGCCTTATCTTTGCAGGTTGTGAAGGAGTTATTAATATTTATTCATCAGAAGGTGAATACATAAGTTCAAAATTAACTAACTATTCCAATTTTTCTTCTACAATAGATTATGACGGGAATATTTGGTTTAGCAACAGAGTAAATATTTTAAAGTTTGATGGTGAAAATTGGTCTAATTATCGCCCTGATGTTCCGGAAGGGAAAGAATGTTATTCTATTGCTTGTGATAAGGACAATAATATGTGGGCAACATTTTGCGACACTAATAATGGAGATGCATACATATCTAAATTTGACGGAGTAAACTGGGAAAACATTACAACTTTTGGCGATTCTGTCTCAATATATTATTCGGGCGAAATTGTAATTGACACCAACAATAATGTTTATGTTGGAATTAAAGCTAGTGGAAACAATTGGACTTACGGGGTTGTTAAAATTAGCGAAATGGACACAACAATTTTTCATTATGGTAATTCGAATTGTAATATAGCATGCAAGCATTCTTCTTGTTTAGATAAAAATAATCATGTCTGGTATGGCGGCTGTTATAATTTATTGGGAAAATACGATGGCTCAGATTGGCTTATGGAAGGTGAAGACCCGGAATTACTCAATAAATCATTTAGTGCAATCTATAAAGACTTAACTGACAAACTATGGCTTGGAACACCAAGTGGCATATTTATTGAGAATGAAGACACTTGGATAGAATACACAAAAGATGATGAATTAGAATATGATTATATATTCGAAATAAAAAATGATTCTAATGATAATATATGGATAGCATGTGGAGAAATAAATAACTATCACAATGGGTGTCTTACAAAACATTCTCAAACCGGTTTCACTCATTACTTCCCCAATACTTTTAAAGGAGAACCTCAAAAAGTTGTTTTTCGTGAAGATGAAATTTGGGTAACAACAACAGTGGGGGTTTCATATTTTGTTGATGGAGTATGGCATAATAATGAAATAAATGGCATACAACTTAATGATAGTTTTAGAGATATCGTTAATGACAATCAAAATAATATTTGGATGATATCAGACACATTACTATATAAAGTCGATTCTGAAAATAATATTGAAATTATTTCTGAAATTTTGGGGAATGATTTTATATCTAACCGAAAACTTGCAGCTTATGAAAACACTATCTGGTTAAACAGCTATCCTATGTTATTAAAATATGAAGGAGAAAGTTGGTCTGAAATCCCCCTTGATGAAAATCTTTCCATAATTTATAGTTGTCTAATTCCTGTCAATAGTGATGAAATATGGATTGGGACAACCGAAGGAGCACTGCATTATAACCAAGGTATATGGAACTCATTAACTGAGGAAGATGGTTTAGTGAAAAATTCTGTAAAAGATATTGATTTTGATGGAGATACTATCTGGTTTGCTACATCCGGAGGCATTTCCAGTTTTAACGGAACCAATTGGGTTTCATACATTCATGATTCTACTAACTTTAATTATTACAATAAATACTCGTCTTTACATATTGATAAAAACGGAGATAAATGGACAGGTTGTTGGAAGGGAGTTTACAAATACGACAACAACAATTTTAGCTTTATTCAGCCTAATAATGGTTTTGAAGAATTTATCAATTATATCACAGAAGACAATGATGGGAATATCTGGGTAGCCGGTCAATATGGATTATCAAAATATACTTTTGAAGTAAATAATATTGATGATTCTAATATTTCTGACCAAGCACTGGAAATATATCCAAATCCTGCAACAAATAATTTCCAGATAAATTTATCAAACTCAAAAGAACCCGACTTATTAAAAATTTACACTATTACCGGAAAATGCATTTTTAATCAGAAGGTAGTAGCTGGGATAAATGACATTAAATTATGTAATATTCCTGCTGGTGTCTATATTGTCAAACTAAAAAAGTCTCAGAAATACTGCAAACTTGTTATAGAATAGTGTTATCGATATTGCGAATGTAGGGCTAATTCGTGAATTAGCCCTACATTCGCAATTAATATTGAACCTTGTCATTTGATTCTTGTCATTTGTTTTTTCTTTTTCTTATTTTTGCAAAAAAAACAATTATGGCAAAGAAAATTTCAATGGACCCTATAGGAAAGCTTTTAGGGTTACGACATAAATCACACCCTTGGCATGGAATAGAAATAGGAGAAGACGCTCCTGATGAATTAACTTGTTTTGTAGAAATGGTTCCTACAGACACCGTAAAATACGAAATCGACAAAATAACTGGATACCTTACAATAGACAGACCTCAAAAGTTTTCAAGTATTCTGCCAGCACTTTATGGTTTTATTCCTCAAACATATTGTGGCAAAAGAGTTGGAAAAATGAGTGCTGACTCAACAAATAACCCTGACATTGTTGGTGATGGCGACCCTCTTGATGTATGTATTCTTACCGAAAAAGACGTAGCTCATGGCGATGTACTTGCAAGAGCAATTCCAATTGGGGGTTTTAAAATGATAGATGGTAATCAGGCTGATGATAAGATTATTGCTGTTCTTAAAAACGACGCAATGTACTCGAACTTTAAAGATATTAGCGAACTACCAGAATCTGTTATTAATCGACTAAAACACTACTTCCTGACATACAAAGAAATGCCGGGTGAAGTTGGAAAACGCTGCGAAATCTCTCACATTTATGGTCGAGAAGATGCTCATGAGCTTATTAGTCTTGCCGTTGATGACTATAAGGAATATATTGAGAAGATGATGTTTGAGTAAGAGAACGATTAATTAGTTAATTAGTTCATCGGATGTACGTTTTCAGTTGTCGGAAAATGGAGATAAAACTGCGAACAGCTTAACTTTTCTTCTTCCCAACAACAAGCCAGTTAAAAAGCAACATTGCAACAACAGTACCACCACCAATAGCAGCAAAAATCATCCAAATATTGTATGGTTGATATGTATTCCACAGATAGACAGTAAGATCGTGTCCGTGCAAATTCATTAGTTCTCCTGCTTTATTTATGTAATCTGTCTGAGAAAAACTATCAGAAATTTCAGGAATATCAAGTCCACGTTTTTCTACTTCCATCTGAAGAAGAGTAATTTTATCTGATTGTTTCTGATAAACACTCCCCGACAGAATTCCTGCAAAGAAATTCCCTCCAGCCATTGGAAGAAAACTACATCCCATATACAATGCCGTTTTTCCCGGAGGAGCAATTTTTCCAATATATTCAGTAATTTTTGGCGACCCTGCCATTTCTCCTAATCCAAAAATAAGAATACTAACAAACAAGAACATTGGATTATTTGTTAAAAATGTAAGTGATAAACCTATTGTAGAGATCAAAAAGCCACTAATCATCGAATGAATAGGTTTCATTTTCATTACAAGATACGACACTATTAATTGAAAAAATATAATATACATTGCATCGATATTTGTTAGCATTTCTGCAGCAATTGTTTTTTCGGTAGTTCCTATTTTCTCTGCTAACCATGGCCAGATCTTGTAAATATTATCATAAACAACAGAAGTATCCATCCATTGATCTATAAATACAGGGAGTGTATAAAACAATTGATTGTACATTGTCCAGAAACCAACAATAATTAATAAGAACAAAACAAATTTCAAATCTCTGAGTGCTTCAAAAATATTGAGAAATATCGTTTTCAATTCCTGTCCAAAGCTAGTTGTTGATCTTTCCCTTTCAGGTTCTTTAAAAAACAATAAAACCAAAATCATATTAAATACAATAACTCCAGAAGAGATATTAAAAACATTTTCCCAACCACTTTGTCGCGCAAGAGATGCCACAATCGGACCTACAAACGCCCCAACATTTACAATCATATAAAAAATTCCAAATCCAATCGAAGATGTTTCGTCATCAGTAGTTTTTGCTACGCAAGCCGAGATTATTGGTTTAAACAGTGCTGCTCCCAATGCAAGCATAATAAAAACTGCAAATACCCATTCGTAAGTAGAAACACGTCCCAATAAGAAATATGCTGAAGCCAATAAGGCATAAGCTAATATCAATACTTTTTTATACCCAACTCTATCGGCAATTGCCCCTGTAATTACAGGTAAAAAATATAAAAATCCAACTACAGACCCCATCAATAAGCCTTTTTGTGATTGCGAAAACCCAAGAGCACCAGAGTCTGTTGAACCAGTTAAATATAATGCAAATAACATAAACAATCCATACCAGGCCCATCGCTCAAACAACTCCATAACATTTGCTATCCAGAATGTTTGAGGAAATTTCTTTAATATCTTTACAAATTTTGGCATATTTTTTTACTTTGTTACAAAACTAAAATAATATTTAAGATTTTTTTACTTTGTACATTACTAATTTTATATTTCAACCATGAGAAAACCATTCTTCTAACAAAGCAGAAAAACAAACAATTTCAAATCATCACACCAACTAGCAGATAAGATATAAATACTCAATTGTCTTTACCTATAAATTAAGCTTAACCTTATCTGGATAAATTTTGTTTGTTTTATAAAATTAATTAAATTTACACCTTGAATTAGCGCTACTGTTATGAAGAGAGGATTTTTTTTATTTTTATTAAGCATTAGTTTTTTTGCATGTGTTGCTCAGGAAAATAATCTAGAGGAATTTGTCGATGCTCAGCAAGAAAAACTAGTATACAATGAGTCGAAATTAGTTAAGGCTCCAAACACTAATGTATTTCTAATCCCACCGGAACATTTTGTTGCTGATGAAAACATTAATGGTTTTGTACATCCAGGATCTGCGACGACAATTCAGGTCATTGAGATCCTCGGGAATTCAATGACAATGATTGATGCTGCAATGACAGAAGATTATATCAAATCTCAAGGGTATGAATTTATCGATAGGATAGAAATCTTTACAGAAAATCAACAACCTGCAGTAATCTATCTTGTTAAATTTTCATCTAACGATATTGAATACGAAAGAGCAATGTTTTTTACTGGTGAGACAGAATTAATCTGGATAAATATAAACTACCCTACGACAATAAAAAAATTAATTTTCCCTGCAATTGAATCATGTTTGAAATCTGTACAATAAACTATGAAAAGAGAATTTAAAGTATTTACCCTTTTAATAATTATGGTTTGCGGAATTTCAGCCAACATGTATTCTCAAAACGATTTGCTGCACGAAATGTGGTACTCTTCATACGATCAAAACATGTGGGGTCCAGACGATTCCTATGGGATAGATGTAGACCATACATTTTTTGATATTGAAATTGATGAATCTTGGGGATTTTCACAAATTGAAGAATTTCTAGGACAACAATTTGGAGTAGGAATGGATTTAGGAATTTATGCTCTACTAAGATCTTCTTTTGAAGCTCATGGATTTTATACTGGAAGCTTTAGCCTTGACTACCCTATTGCTGTCACAATGGATTTCCCAGAAGACGAAACATTTAATTTTGGTGGTCCGGCTACGATTCACTCTTCTTATGAAGTCACTGATGGTTGGAATCTAGACACTGAATTCCCTCCTGTTGGAGTTATTACTCTAGATTTGGAATATCAATTTGACCCATTTATGGATATTCTAGTGTGTATTTTTAGTTGTGATACAATTCATTTAATCCCTGCAAGTGTAGAAGTGCCGCATACTCTAGACACCCTATTTCACATTGATGCTGAAAATGAATATACAATTTATCCTTGTTATGTTGGAGATGAATTTACTTTTTGTCACGATTACGAATTACCAATAGATATTGATTTTACAGATTTAGTAGGATTTAACTTCGAAGCACATGTAGACCTTCCATTTGTAGAAACAGAAGATTATATCGAAGAAGGAACAAATTGTCTGATTGCTCAAGGTGATGATCCTTATATGGATGTAAACATTGATGTAATTGGATTTTTATATGTTATGGCTGGATTTATTCCACCGCCAGAAGGTCCGCAAATACAAGAAGCAATTGGGTTTTTAAACGATACAATATCATATCCATTAAGTACTCCTTTGGGTGATATTGCATTTCAGATTGAGTATTCTTTGCTAAATGTTGATCTTGTAATCACAAACACCCTAAATCAGGATATTTTCTTTTGTCCAACAATTTGGGCAACATTGGATTTTCCTGTAGAAATGGAATGGAGTGTTACTGACCCAACAAACTCAGACACTGAAGTAGAAAATGGGTTTGGCGATACAATTACTTTTGCTGTAGGTAATGATTTAACAATTCAATACCCTTGTCATGATTGGGACTCCATGTACGTTGGATGTAAATACAACATTCAACCAACCATACGAAATTATACTTGGGACAGTATTGCATTTTCATTTGTTATAGAAGCATTGAGTGCTGACATTTCAATTGTTACCCCATTTAAATCCTCAATTGCTCCGGCAACAATGCCTGAATTTACTTTGCCTATTGAAGGAGATAACCCGCCCAAATCTCCAGAAATTGCTTATGCAGGCTATTATGATGATACCGAAGAAAAAGATATTGGTCCCTGGCATATAGGACCTTTATTAGAATGGACAGTCAGTTTAGGATATGTGCCAATTACCTGGTTTGACGAAACATGGGAGCTAATGCATTTTGAAGAAGATCAGGTTTTTAGTGGAACTCATATAATACCTTATCCAAAATCAGAAGTAAATGCTTTACTATATACAGAAGGACCATACTGCTATGGAGATCCTTATGATTATGTGTATGCTCAAGCACAAAATGGTATAGAGCCATTCGATTTTGAATGGTCTACAGGACATTTAACTAATGATTTATACACAGATACAGATAGTATTTATGCTGTACCAGGATATTACATGGTCACCATTACAGATGCTAATAACTGTGAAAGTTATGATTCAACAAGTATAGCTGTAAATGCTCCTATAAATCACTCTCTAACAGCAACAGATCTTGAATGTTATGGCTTTTATACTGGCTCTATTACTACCGAAGTCTCTGGCGGAACTCCTCCATTCTTCTTTGAATGGTCCAATGGTAGTATATATCAGAACCCAACGAATTTAACATCCGGATGGTATTATGTTACAATACATGATTTTGCTCAATGTTATGTTTATGATACAATTTTCATTGACCAACCAGAATCTCCTGTTACAATCTTATCTACTTCTACAGACATCCCATGCCATGGCACAGACTATGGTTCTATTGATATTACTCTTTCAGGGGCAACTCCACCTTACACAGTAGAATGGTCAAGTGGTCAAACATATCAAGATTTAGATAATTTACCTGCCGGACAGTATACTATATCTGTTACTGATGCTAACGATTGTTTATGGGAAGAAACAATCCAAATAATTGAACCCGACTCTTTAACTACAACAATAGAATCCACGAATATAGATTGTTTTGGATCAGACAATGGGACACTTTATACTCATACAAATGGTGGTACTGAACCATACTCTTACCAATGGTTCCATGACCTCAGTATAAATAATCAAGATTTAGAAGATATGCCTCCAGGGTATTATTTCGTATCTATTACCGATGCAAATGGCTGTTCTGATACAGCAAGCGCAAATATATCTCAACCAGATGATTTAGTTCTAGATTTTGAAATTCAAAATGTAAATTGCAAAGGTGGTCATGATGGATATATTATTGTTACACCTTCTGGTGGTGTCCCCAATTACTATATAGAATGGAATGTTAATGGAAATATTTACTATTCTGATTCAATCGGAAACCTTCCGATTAATCCATATCCTATTACAGTTACTGATGAAAATGGATGTGAAAATATTCAAACAATAACTATAACAGAACCGGCATATTCATTAAGTTCAACATTTACACAAGTAAGTAATGTAAGCTGTTTTGGATTTTCAGATGCTAGTTCAAATGTTAGTCCTTCCGGAGGCACACCTCCATATCAAGTGCAATGGGAAGAGGGCATTGAACAAAATGATTTTACAGGAATTGGTATGCCTGCAGATACAATGTACAATATAACTGTTACCGACGATAACAATTGTGAATATTTTGATAGTATTATGTTTTCAGAACCAACTTTACTAGTTCTTGATGGCATCACTTCTCCTGTAACATGTGGTATTTCTGCTGGTAGTGGAACAGTCACTCCAGTTGGAGGAACACCTCCATATTCATATCAATGGTCAAACAATGAAACAACAGCAAATGCAATTAGTTTACCTACAGGTGAGGTATTTGTAATTGTTACTGATATCCAATACTGCAAAGACACACTTTATCTTGATGTAGATCAAACTGGTAAAATCTTTGGTGAGTATCAAGTAATTAAATCAAATATGTGCTTTAAAGATAGTATTGCAGAAGCTGTCGCAACTTTACCTAATGGAATTGAACCTATGACATATATTTGGTCAAATGGTCAGATAGGTGACACAGCTTTTAATCTTTCTGCAGGAGCATATCTGGTATATACCAATGATAAATATAATTGTACTGATACAATTGAAGTACAAATAACTCAACCAGACTCTATAAATCCAAATTTTGTTTTAACACAACCATCTTGTAGCAACGTATATGATGGAGCTTTAGAAGCAATCCCAACTGGCGGAACTCCAGAATACACCTATTTATGGGATACTGGTAGCGAATATGACAATATTTCTGAAATAAGAGAAGGAACTTATATGCTAACTATTACAGATAGTAACAATTGTTCATTTATTTATTATATTGATTTACCAGAATCTGAATATTGTGTAACAGTTTACAATACAATAACTCCGAATAATGATGGAGCAAACGACACATGGATTATTGAAAACATTCAACATTTCAAATTCAATAAAATCTGGATCTACAACAGAGTAGGAGTTGAAGTTTTCCACACTGAAGATTATCAAAATAATTGGGCAGGAACATTTAATGGTAAAGACCTTCCTGAAGCAACATACTATTACATAATAGATCTGGGTATGGGTAAAGATCCAATCAAAGGTCATTTAACAATTATCAGATAAATATGACTAAATTAAAACTCATATATATTACCATTATTTCTATTGTTGTTTTATGCAGTAGTATCGGATTAAAAGCACAACAGCTTCCACATTTCAGAAATCCATATTTCAATCTATCTGTAATGAATCCAGGAACAATTACAATAAAAGATATTCCTGAAATAATGCTCAACCATCGTTCACAATGGATTGGTTTTTTAGGAGCTCCAAAAATCTCTACTTTAGCAGGAAAATATCAGTTCCATGAAAATATGGCAGCTGGAGCTTATGTAATGAATGACACCTATGGACTTACACAAAAACTAGATTTTTCACTTTGCTATGCATATTTGTTAAAAACTGAAAACTTCCACATCTCATTTGGACTTGCTTGGACATTAACTCAATATAAAATTAAAGGAACAGAAATTAGTATTTTTGATGCTAATGATCTAACAATTAATCAAAATATAGATGATAAAATTTGGAAACCTGATGCAAACGCAGGAATAATTATCTACAATAATAACTTTTATGCTGGAATTTCTGCTCAACAATTATTTAGAACTAAATACACTTTTTTTCAAAACGCAAATGATGTTAGCGGATTAGTACGTGACCAAAGACACTATACCATATCAGCAGGGTACAATATTTATGACTCTCAAAATCAACACAAATTTACACCTTTTACAAATTTATATTTCGTAAAATCAACCCCTTTCAAATTTGATTTAGGATTAAATTATATTTATAATTCATCATTCTTATCATCTCTATATCTTAGTAAAGGTGATGCTTTAGTTTTTTCTGCTGGATACAAATACGACAGATTCTACCTATCCTACTCTTTTGATTTTGTTTTATCAAGAATTAAAAATGTTAGCTCTGGGGCGCATGAAATTTGTCTTGGAATCTATCTCAAATCAAATAATAAACCAAATACTGGTTCAAGCCCTATGTTTTAATCGCTACTCCAACTTTTAAAAACCTTTATTTAATTTCTACGTTAATATTTAAAGAAAGTAGAATTTATAACGTAGTTATAATTCAATTTTTTATATTTGTGTTTTTAGTAGCTTACTAAGAATTTTAAAATGCAGAACAAAATTAAAATTGCAGTAATAACATGCTTGTTACTGCTCATAAATATTGTTATCTACTCCCAATGTTTAACATGTGGATCACAAGAACCTGCAACAATAATTGATGGTACAAGCATAGAACAATCTGTTGGTACGTGGGAGATTACTTCAAATAGTTTTAATGCACAAGAATTCGCTGTTTTTAATCTAAAGCAAGGATATACATACGAATGGAAAGTATGTGGTAAAAATAACTTCGATATCCCACAATTAAGCTTATTCACAGGGACTAATTGTAACATTCAAAATTTTGTAATTTCAAATTCGGGAACATGTGCAAGCATAAGTTATATTGCAACTAAAAATCAAATCGTCACAATACTTCTATCACAAATTGATTGTGGTGAAAATGAAACAAACCTAAACCTAGAATGGAGGACTATTTGCAGACCTCCAAGCATGGCAAAAGCAACAACTGATCATTTAGGTTTAGACTGGATTATTAGCACAGATCAATTCATTGAAGGAGATCACATAAATATTGGAAACTTCATTGTTAATGCAGGTATCACTGCTACACTTTCAAGCAGTTATCTACATGTCGAAGCTGTAAATATTACAATCAACGGTACAATTGACGGAAATTATAAAGGAGCTGTCGGTGGTACTGGTGGATCAGGGGGAACTCCTTCTATCGGAGGTGATGGTGTTTGTAATGCTGGTGGTGTAGGACAAGCTGGGACAGATGGAATAGGCTCAGGCCCCGGTTTTGCTGGAGGTGATGGACTACTTGGTGGATGCACTGCTTTAAATTGCATAGCTTGCACTAATGGTTACATTGCAGGTAGTGGTGGTGCCGGTAGTGGTGGCGGTGCTGCACACTTTGCAGATGGAGGAACCAGTGGTTCTGGATCTCAAGCCGCTGATGTTAATGGAACAGATGCACTTGGTGGGTTTGGAGGAAACGGTCCATTTTTTGGTTCTTTTGAATATGGAGATAATACTTCTTTTGCAGTAATGCAAGGCTCTGGTGGTGCTGGCGGCGGTGGCGGCGGTGGCGGCTATACAGCTGGCTCAAATGGCGGAAATGGTGGTGCTGGTGGTGGTGCTGTAGAGCTTATTGCATCTAACAATGTAAACATTTCAGCAACAGGAGCTATTTATTGTAATGGCTTTGATGGTAATTCAGGTGGTAATGGTGGATATGGATCATTAGATAATTCTTACGATTGCTTTGATGAAGGAAATCTTGAAAATACAGATAATTGTGGCGCATGTCCTGCCATTGGAAACTACTATGGAACTGGTGGTGCTGGTGGTGGTGCTGGTGGTGGCAGTGGTGGCGGAATACTAATCTCTTCTGCTGACTTAGCCACTATACTAGGAACCCTTGAAGTTGCAGGTGGTGAAGGTGGAGATGCAGGATTCCCAAACGAAACACACGGAACATGCTTTAGAAATGCTCGAGGTGGATCTGGAGGTGTTGGAGGAAGAATTAAAATCTTTAGAAATCCTTGTCTTGAAAATCAAATTAATCCAAATACAGATGTTCTTGGAGGACTACCAGGAACGGCTATCGGCGGTTCTGTTGAAAGAGCTGCCTCTGGTGTTCAATTACTAATAGACCATCCTAGTTATGTTCCATTCGATGAAGGAACAATCGCCTCAAATCAGGATATTTGTGTTAGTGGGATACCAGATCCGATTGCTTCATCAACCCTTCCAACAGGTGGTATTGGAACATACACATACCAATGGTGGAAATGTACTGCTGCTGATTGTACAAATCCTCCTGTAGGATACACTCCTATTGGTGGAGCAAACTCTGACAATTATACACCTCCTGCCCTTACAGGTACAACATATTATTCCTTAATGGTTCAGTCTGGTAGCGAAGAATGTCGTGAGTGGACTGCTCCTGCTATTATCAATGTTCACCCAGATCCTACAATATCGATACTGGCATCCGAAAACGACGTATGCGAAAACGAGCCTCTAACACTAACAGCTACTATTACAGGAGGTTTTGGATCATGTACAATCCAATGGCAATATTCAGATGATGGAACAACATGGAATAATGTTGGAACAAACAGTACAACTTACAGCGTTCCAACTGCAACAGCATTTTCTAACAGACAATATAGAGCAACATATGATTGTACTGCTGATGGTTGTGATTTAATGATCTCAAATATCGAAATTATTAATGTTGCCGAAGCTCCAGAGTGGGATGTAATAAATGTCACTCCTTCAGAAATATGCCTTAGTGGTGATATTATATTCGATGCAACAATTACTGGTGGATTAGGTGGAACTATCGAATGGTTTGTTAGCCCATCTGGTGCTGGAACATGGACTTCGGTAACTTCACCAGATAGCCCCACAATTGGATCATGGGATTATCAACCAGTTTATACCCCTGATGGTGCTGGATGTAATATTGATGATGCTCCAATAAATACTGTAAATGTTGTTGATGATCCTACAATTAGCATATCTACAGCTGATACAGAAACCTGCGAAAATGAGTCACTAACTCTTAATGCTTCAGCAAGTGGTGGCTCTGGCACCTGCTCATACCAATGGCAACACTGGGATGGAGCTAATTGGGTAAATATCGGTGCAGATTCTGACACATACTCATTACCTGCAAATACTCCATCAATTGGAGAAACATATCGATGTTTATACTCTTGTACTGGAGAAGGTTGTGATCAGGCAATATCTAACGAACTAATAATTACAATTCTTGAAAATCCAACAGTTACAGCAACTGCAAACCCAAATCCACAATGTTCGGCAGAACCTGTAGATTTAAGTGCTTCTGCAAGTAATGGAACAGCTCCGTACACTTTCTTTTGGGGTGATGGTCTGGGACTTGGGCAAAACCACACAGTTAGCCCTGCTGTTAACACAACTTATTCGGTTACTGTAACTGATGATGATGGATGTACTGCTGAAACAACTGTAGACGTAGTTCTCTACGAGCTTCCTAATGTTGTTGCAACAGCAAATCCAAACCCTCAGTGCGCAAATGAACCCGTCGATTTATCAGCAACAGCAAGTGATGGAACTTCACCATACACTTTTGAATGGGATAATGGTTTGGGACTTGGGCAAAATCAAACAGTTAACCCATCAACAAATACAAGCTATACTGTTACAGTAACTGATGACAATGGATGTTCAAGTGAGAATACTGTAAATGTAATGGTAAATGATGCTCCAACAGTAATTGTCACAGAAACTTCACAAGCAACTTGTGGAGCTACTAATGGTGAAGCTACTGCAACTCCTTCTGGAGGAACATCTCCATACACATACTTGTGGGATAATGGCGACAATAGTAATGATGGAATTGCCGAAAACCTTGACCCTGGATTAATTTCTGTTGTAGTAACTGACGATAATGGATGTACAACTTCTGGCTCAGTAGTTATTACAAGTCCAACATCAATTACATTAACCACTTTAGAAGTCAGTCCTGTAACTTGTAATGGAGGAAATGATGGTATTGGAAACATTGATATCACAGGAGGAACGACTCCATATGATGTTGATTGGTCTAATGGATTTACATCTGACAACAACAATGGAACTGGAGAAGGTGATTTTGATGCAACCAATCTTACTGCAGGACTTTACCTTGTTCAAGTAACAGATGCCGATAATTGCGTTGTTACTGAAACAATGACAATAACCGAACCTGATGAAATTACTTTAAACACCGACATTACTGTCCAATTACAATGTTTTGGCGACACAAATGCAGAAGCAGAATTAACAATCAATGGTGGAACTGCAAATTACGATTTTACTTGGGATAATGGATCCGTTAGTGGATCTCTCAATGGGGTAAATGGAGGTCCGCATACAATAACAAACCTTGACGCTGGAACATATACCGTTTTTGTAACAGATGCAAACTCATGTACTGCATCATTTACATTCGATATTGTTCAACCAGATGAAATTACAATCACACCTACAGTTACAAACGAACCTTCGTGTAATGGAGATATTGATGGAACTGCAGATATTTCAATAAATGGCGGAACTGCAAATTATGATCTTAGCTGGGATAACGGTTCTGTCAATGGATCTTTAAACGGAGTCGGAAATGGGCCACATAATCTTACAAATCTTGATGCTGGAACATTTACTGTTTTCGTAACAGATGCAAACTCTTGCACTCAATCAACAACCTTTGATATTATTGAACCTCCTCTCTTACAAATGACACTTTCTTTAATTCAGGATGTTACATGTTTTAATGGAAATGATGGTTCTTTTGATATAACTCTTTCAGGAGGAACAAATCCATACGACATTATGTATGATAATGGTTCAACAAATGGCAATCTTGTTAATATCGGTGTTGGGCCAAATAATATTTCAGGATTAGATGCAGGCACATATTATGTCACTGTAATGGATGATAACGCATGTACTCAAACAGGAACAATCGATATAAACGAACCATCTGAGATACTTACTTCTGCAATTATGACACAACCAGCATCATGCTTTACTTATGCTGATGGAGAAGGCGAAATAGATATTTTTGGTGGCACAGAACCTTATGATGTCAGTTGGGATAATGGAACAACTACAGGCAATCTGACTGGAATTACTAGTGGTACTCATGCTATGCCAAACCTTACTGCTGGAACATACACGATTGTAGTTACTGATAATAATTCTTGCACAGCATCTACAACAGTTGATATTACTGAACCACCACAAATTACCAATATTATTACTGTTACATCACATGTTGATTGCAATGGGGGATCAACTGGAGGATTTGATTTACTAATCTCGGGGGGAATTCCAAATTATGATTTAGATTTATCTAATGGAACATATTCAGACAATTTAAGCAATGTTGATATCGGACCTCATACTTTCACAAATATTCCTGCTGGTAATTACACTCTTACAATAACCGATGCAAATACGTGCGAGCAAATTGAGACATTCACAATAAATGAACCAACCGCACTTAGTTTATCTGAAAACACAAGTTCTAATGTCTCTTGTTTAGGTGGCACAAACGGCAGTATTGATGTAGACTTTACTGGTGGAACTCCTTTATATGATTTATCATGGGATAATGGAAGTACAAGTGGTAGCTTGTCTGGAATTACTTCTGGCACAGAATCATTGAGCAATCTTGATGCTGGCACTTATTCGATCATTCTCACTGATGCTAATTCTTGTACAAGCAGCATTTCTGTGATTATTGACGAGCCAGCTAGCGCTTTAAACTTATCGGTTTTATCTGTTACAGATGCAAGCTGTGTTGGAGTAAGCGACGGTTCTGCAACTATCAAAGCGACAGGTGGTGTTAGTCCATACACATATAGCTGGAATAATGCTAATGGTGTAGATGATCAGATTACAAATGTTACTGCAGGAACTTATAATGTTACTGTTACAGATGATTGGGGTTGTACAATGGAAATTCCAGTTACAATAGGACAGCCAGCAGATGGACTTACAGCAACTTACACATCTACAAATGTTTCTTGTCCTGGAAGTAATGATGGAGATATTATTTTAACTCCTACAGGTGGAACTGCACCTTATGCATTTGTTTGGGATCCAAATGTCTCATCAACAGAAACAGCATCAAACCTAACAGTTGGAACATATAATGTTACAATTACTGATGCAGGGACTTGTGTACTTACAATGTCAATCGATGTAATTCTTGATCCAAATGCTTTAAGTGTTGAATTTATTAGTTCGGATTCTGTTTCTTGCTTTGGCAACAACGATGGTAGTCTTACTATTTTAGCAAGTGGAGGTCAAGCTCCTTACGATTATTTATGGAGCAATGGACCAACGATTGAAACAACAACTGGTACTGCTGGAAATTATACAATATCTGTCACTGATGCTAACTCATGCATGGTAACTGTAGATTCTACAATATACGAACCTGCTTTACTAAATGGTAATATATTATCATATTCTGATGTAAACTGTTTTAGTGGTGCTGATGGAGAAATATCCGTAGAAGCGAATGGTGGCACACCTCCTTTCACCTACTATTGGGAAGATGATTTAGGCACTAATATGGGCATTACCATACCAACAGCCTCATCATTAACAACAGGAACATACTACATAACAATAACTGATGCTAATGGATGTGGACCAGTAGCTCTTTCACAAACTATTAGTGAGCCATTGGCTGAATTAACTGTCAACATAAACGAAATTAATCAACCAACTTGTAATGGAGATTCAGATGGTTCTATTTCTGCAATCCCAGCTGGTGGAACAATGCCAATAACCAATTTCGCTTGGGAAAATCCAATAAGCACTGTTAATATTCAAACACCTGCAGCATTATCAGCAGGAGATTATGAAGTAACAATTACAGACTCAAACGGTTGTACTGCTACAGACATATTTTCTCTTAATCAACCAGATGTTGTAGATGCAACAATAAATATTACAGAGCCTTCTTGTAATGGAGATTCTGACGGTTCTGCTACCGCAATTGCTTCTGGTGGTAATGGTGGTTTTATATATCATTGGGAGGATGCAAGCGGACTAGCTTTGTCTGATCTTGATTTAGTAAATAATATTGCCACCGGAACATATTATCTTACTGCTACTGACATTTTAGGATGTAATATCGAAACATCTATTTTTGTTGACCAACCTTCTGTATTAAACTTAAGTTTAAGCGCAATAAATGCTTCCAGTTATGGAAATAATGATGGTTCGGCAACTGTAAATCCATCTGGTGGAACAGCACCTTATACTTATGAATGGGAAGATCAGACAAATCCAGGAGTAGTTATTTCAACAGACCAAACTGCTATAAATCTTGTTACAGCAACATACTGTGTTACTGTGACTGACGGTAACGGCTGTACAACAAGTGATTGTATATTAATAGATCAACCACCAGATCAACTTGCTGGTGTACTAGCATCTCATAACAATATTTCATGTTATGGGTATGATGATGGTAACATTACAATAAATGGATATGGTGGAACCCCTCCTTATATCTGGAATTGGGAACATCCACTTGGAACAGTAATTGGAAGTGGTCCAACAATCAGTGACCTCGAACCCGGCGATTATTACTTTACAATTGCTGATCAATTGGGGTATGAATGGGATACAATAATAACTATTACAGAACCTACCGAATTTGTACTAAATGGAATTTCGAATAGTAATGTTTCATGTTACGGAGGTTCTGATGCACATGCAGAAGTAGATGTTTCAGGTGGTACAACTCCATATAATTTCATATGGGAAAATGTATCCGGACCTGTTCCACAAAATAACGACACAATTTATAATGTACCTGCTGGGGATTATTCTGTAACAATAACAGATGCTAATGGATGTGGACCACATATCACAAATACAACAATAACACAACCAGACGAATTTATTATTACAATTAGTTTAGTTAATATGCCTCTTTGTAATGGAGATTCGAATGGAGCAATAAACACAACGGTTGTTGGTGGAACACCTCCTTATTTAACATATCAATGGGCAGCTCCAATTGCAACTTATAACGGAACAAATCCAATCTCATTAACTGCTGACACATATTCGGTAACTGTCACTGATTCAAATCTATGTACTGCTGAAACTTCGTTTATTTTAAACGAGCCAAATGCTGTAAATGGAACTATTTCATCTACACCAACTACAGGATTTGGAGCATCTGATGGAACAGTTAGTATTATTGCATCCGAAGGAACTCCATTTTATACTTATGAATGGGAAAATCAGGCAAATACTGGAGTAATAATTTCCAATTCAAGTATTGTAAACACACTACCTGCAGGAACATATTGTGTTACAGTTTACGACAATAACTTATGTGAATATTCTGATTGTATCGCTGTTGTAGAACCAGAAGAGCTAGTAGTTTCTATTGATGCAGTTGACATTGATTGTAATGGAAATAATAATGGAACTGTTTCTGCAGTTGTTACTGGTGGTGTTCCTGAATATAATTATGAATGGAGAAACAATGCTGATGTATTAATTAGTAATAATCAAAATGTTAGTAATCTTATTCCTGATACTTATTATGTTACTATAACAGATTTTTATGGATATACAGCTACTGCAAATGTTACAATCACAGAACCTGATGGAATAATTTCTCCAGTTGCAAGTTTGACAAATGTTTCATGTTATGGTCTATCTGATGGAAATGTTACATTAGATGTTTCTGGGGGAATGATGCCTTATATAATTGAATGGTACGAAATCAATACTCCATCAATAATTCTCAGTACAAATAGCATTTTAAACAATGTACCAGCAGGATCGTACATTTTTAGTTTAATTGATGCAAATAACTGCACACACGACACAACAATAATTATTACTCAACCCGAAAATATTATTGTAACAAATATAGAAACACATAATTTACCGTGTCCATACGATACAAACACAGGTTGGGCTGTAGTAAATTTCACTGGGGGGAGTCCCGATTTTACTTATACATGGACAGACGAAACAGCAACAGATCTTGGAGTAAACAATGATACTATTTACAATCTTACTTCAGGAAATTACAATATCGAAATCAACGATATTAACGGATGTCCTTCGGATAATTTCGATTTTGAAATAACTATCCCGGATAATTTTGATTTGACTGGCATTACCGATTCTGTTAGTTGTTATGATGGTGATGATGCTAGTATTTTGCTAAACCTTACTGGTGGCACTCCTGATTATTCATATCAATGGACACCTGATTTAGGAGATACTCCTAATCCATTAAATTTAATTACTGGAGAATATTCAGTAATAATTACAGATGCAAACTCATGTACTGCAGAATCGTCATATAATATTGGACAACCTGATGCGCCATTAAATATAATAACAGGCATCTCAGACTTTATATACTGTTATGGAGCTGCAACTGCTGAACTTCAGCTAAATATTACTGGCGGAACACTCAATTACAATATTGATTGGGAAAGTACAATTCCAGAATCAGGAAATCTAACAGCAGAATCAGAAGGAATCACACTAATTGACAACCTACCTGCAGGAGACTACACAATAACAATTACAGACAATAGAAACTGTCAAATAACTGATGCTATTACAATTACTCAACCCGATGATATCAGCTATGAATTTACAAACATTGTTGAAGCTAGCTGTAATGGATTTAGCGATGCATCTGTTAACATAAATGCAAATGGTGGAACAGGAACTCTTAATTTCCTATGGGATGATATGATAACTCCAGTAACACACGATTTATATAATAATATCTTAGCAGGTTGGCACTATATTACAATTACAGATGCTAATTCATGTGAGAAAATTGATTCAGTTTTTATCAATCAACCAGATATACTTACATCAAATTTAAATCAAAACTTATCGGTTTTATGTTATGGCGACACTACAGCAAATACAATGATTAATGTTTCGGGTGGAACACCAGACTACACAATTTCATGGTTTGATTCAGACTACAACGAACTTAGTAACGAAACCTGGATAAGTAATCTGGGTGCTGGAGAATATTATTTAAGTATCACTGATGCACATTCATGCGTTTATGAAGATACAATGAGTGTTAGCGAACCAACTCCTCTCACAAGTACTATGAATGGCATTAATCCATCTTGCTTTATGTATCAGGATGGGAAAATCTGGGCAACAGTATCCGGAGGAACACCTGGCTATAATTACCAATGGGATACTCCTGGTGCTATAAACTCGGACACAGCATTTAGTGTTCCTCAAGGAATGTGGTATGTTACAATCTCAGATTTCAACATGTGTACAACTACAGACTCTTTGGAACTTGTACATCCTGACGATATCTTAATCGAAGATTCAACAACACATGTCGACTGTAGCGCATTTATGGGCACATCAACACTCTATGTATCTGGAGGAACAGAAAACTACTCTTATCTATGGTCAACAGAAGATGAAACTGCAATTGTTTACAATCTCCCAGGTGGAGAACACACTGTTGTTGTTACCGATGCTCATGGATGTACAAAGCCACATACAATAGACGTACCTGTTGTTGGAAGCTTGGAAACAATAATTACACAATCGCAATATATTTTATGCTACGGTGACTATTCTGCAAATATTCAGGCAAATGTCTTTGGTCATCCACCATTTTCTTACGATTGGAATATCGAGCCTTCCGCAGACACATCGCATCTTTATAATTTACCAGCAGGAGATTACAATGTTATTATAACAGATAGCTGGAATTGTGTAGGCGACACTTCTTATACAGTAACAGAACCTGATGACATTAATATTTCTTTCACTAGTCAGGATGTATTGTGTCGAAATGATTCTACAGGTTGGATTACAACTTCAATTTCTGGTGGAACAGGAAATTATTCACTAAACTGGCAGCATACAAATTCGAATAATCCAAACTTGTATTATTTACCAATAGGCACTTACTATTTAAGTGTAACTGATGCAAATAGCTGCTTAGCAACAAATGCTGTTACAATAAACGAACCAGACTCTGCATTACATGCTATTTTCACAGCGACAAATGCAACCTGTTATGGCTCAAATGATGGACAAGCATCAGCACAAGGATTTGGAGGTACTCCACCATATTCTTATTACTGGTCGGGTCCCTACAATCATAATATTGACACAGCTGTAACAAGCAATAATTTATACCCAGGAACTTATGGTTTAACTGTTACAGATAATAATCAGTGTAAATATTACGCACATGTTCCAATTATTGAACCTGGACCAATTAGCATAAGAATTTCTCAATATATGGGGCCATCTTGTGTTGGCAATACTGATGGATACATCTTATTAGACTCAATAACTGGTGGGACTCCCCCATTCTGGGTAAGAGTTTCAGGAAATCAACTTAGTTGGGAGCAACCAGTACTACTAATTGACAGTCTAAGTAATGGAACTTATCAAATTGATGTTATAGATGATAATAATTGTATTCAATGGGGAAATTCCATTGCTGTAAATCTTATTGACACAGATATAGATTGTCTTCAAATACCGGCAGCATTCTCGCCAAATGGAGATGGGCATAATGATTATTGGCAAATAGACAATTTACATATGTTCCCTAAGATAATTGTACAAGTTTATAACAGATGGGGACAATTACTTTATGAAGCAGGTGCTTTTGATGACTTCTGGGATGGCACATTTAATGGCAATCCAGTACCAACAGGATCCTACCTGTATCATATAGACATGAATATTAATAATTTACCACCTAGAGTTGGAACTGTAACAATTGTTAGGTAATTACGTAATAGTATGAAAATGAAAAAATATATAGTTATTGTTGTTTTGGTTTTCTTTGCGGCTAAAGGGTTTTCTCAACAAATCCCTCTATATAGTCAGTATTTTGAGAACAATTATATTTTAAATCCGGGAGTTGCGGGATCTGAAAAGAAGATCTCCCCTATCCGACTAAGTGTTCACAAACAGTGGATAGGGATCAATGAGTCTCCATCTACTCAATATGTAACTTTTCATCATAGATTAGTAAACGACATTATGGGTATTGGGGGGATGATTTTTCATGACTCCTTTGGTCCAATTAGAATGATAGGTGTTCAGTCTACTTATGCATATCATTTAAAGGTAAATAATGATTTAAGGGTATCTTTTGGAATGAATGCTATTTTCATGCAATATATTATGCGTATTAGTCAGGACGATTTCTATGGCTACGAGCCTGTGCTTACCAGAGAAAGAACCAGTGTTACCGTTCCTGATGCAAGTTTTGGAGCCTATGCTTATTCAAAAAACTATTGGGGAGGAATATCTATTGCACATGTTTTACAATCAAAAATGAAGATTACAGGAACTTGGATGGACGATTCCAATAAAATGGTAAGACACTATTTTGCAATGGGTGGTTATCGTTTTTCTTTTCCTGGACAATATCACTTGGAAGTTGAACCATCGGTATTAATGAAATTTACTGAAACGACACCTTTACAAACAGACGTAAACCTAAAATTGTATGTAAATAAACGATTTTTTGCAGGTCTGTCAGTAAGAAATGGGGATTCATTTGTTACAATGTTTGGATTCAATTTCGACGACTACTTTTTTGGAATGTCGTATGATTTTACATTTAGTGACTTATCTGCCCATACAGTAGGTTCTCAAGAACTAGTTTTTGGATGGAATCTTGGAATTAATACAGCACAAGGACAAACATTTTATTAAAATTGACAAATTATATGCTATTTTTTATTGTTTGTAATAAAAAATACGTTAAATTTGTGATTGAGTGATTTTGTTATAAAAAATTTAGATAAACATTAACCGCCTACATATGAAAAGAATTTTACTATTATCTTCTTTTTTCCTGTTTGCATTGACGACTATGCTGAATGCTCAGCAGTTGCCTTTATATAGTCAGTATATGATGAATGATTTCTTTATCAATCCAGCGATTGCAGGTAGTAAAGATTATTCACCAGTATTATTGAGTATTCACAAACAGTGGATTGGAATTAACAACTCGCCTTCTACTCAAACTTTGAGTGGACATACAATGCTGTCAAATAATAATGTTGGTTTAGGTGCAATTATTTTTAACGATGATTTTGGACCTGAGTCACATATTGGTTTACAAGCGATTTATTCATACCATTTTCATATTGACAGATTAAATAAAATATCATTAGGTCTATCTGCAATTGCAATGCAATACAAAATGGATCAACGATTTTTTAATCTTACAATTTATGATGACCCTGCTATTACATATATGGTAGAAAAGACTATTGTTCCCGATGCTACATTTGGAGTATATTCTTATGGTAAAAAATATTATGCTGGTATTACAGCTGCTCATTTATTTGAGTCAAAATTAAAAATTAACAGAAACATTGACGAAAACACTATGGTTCGTCACTATTTTGTAATGGGTGGATATAAATTTACATTCCCTAATTCACCTCAATTCGAAATTGAGCCATCTGTTTTAATGAAAATGACCGAAGTTACTCCACCTCAGTTTGATGTTAACATCAAAATGTATTACGATCAGGACTATTGGTTTGGAATGTCTATACGTCCTGGAGACTCGTTTGTTGCAGCTTTAGGTTTTAAACATAAGCAATACTACTTTGGTTACGCTTATGACTTTACTTTCTCGGATCTTTCTGCTTATACATTTGGATCTCAGGAAATAATATTCGGAATGAACATTGGAGAAAACACTAGAAGAAGCCGCAGTTTCTTCTAAAAGAAAAAATATAATCGATAACAATAAATGCTGGTTATTTACCGGCATTTATTGTTTTATTAAGTTTATCAATATAATCCAGAACCTCTTCTTTACCCTTTTTAGTTACAGAAGAACTTACTATATAATTTGGAACAGTATCCCAATATTTTTTAAGTGATGCAACATAATTACTAATATTTTTTTGCAATACATTTACACCCAATTTGTCAGCCTTGGTAAATATTATACTAAAAGGAACACTATTAGATCCTAACCAATTAATAAAGTCAATATCAATTTTTTGAGCTGGATGACGACTATCTATTAGAACAAATAGAGAAACAAGATTTTCTCTTTTTTGAATATAATCATTAATCATCTTTTTAAATTTAGCTCGCATTGATTTTGAACATTTAGCAAATCCATAACCCGGCAAATCTACCAGATACCACTCGTCATTGATCATAAAATGATTAATCACCTGTGTTTTTCCAGGAGTTGAAGAGATTTTTGCCAAACGATTATTATTTGTAAGCATATTAATCAAAGAAGACTTCCCTACATTTGATCTACCTATAAATGCATACTCGTTGATTTCAGGTTTTGGACATTTTTTATAGTCCGTATTCGACATTAAAAATTCGGCAGTTTTTACAAGCATCGTAATCTATTTATTAGTAATTATTTCTTCAAGAAAATCGTATAACTTTTCCTCATTATATGGTTTTGCAACAATTTCCATATTCTTATCTATCACTATCATCCACGGAGTTGCAAAAACAGCATAATCTACAATAATATCTCCATCCCATCCTTTATATTCACAAACAGTTTTCCATGGCAATCTGTTTTCCTGCAAATAATTATCAAGTAATTCTTTCTCTGAGTCAATTGAGATTGCAACTATATCCATATCTGCTTCTTTAAAAATATTATTTGCTGCTGCTAATCTTGGCAATGCAACCTCACAATGTGAGCACCAAGTAGCCCAAAATATCAATAAAGTGTAATCTGTTTCCATTTTAGATAATGTATAATCCTCGCCTGAAACAGTTTTCACAGTAAAATCGGGAGCAATTTGCCCTTTTGCTAATTTTGTATTACTTTTTATCCTCATTTTAAGACTATCATCTCCATCGCTACACATATCGCCAAACTCAACACTTATTTTTGCAGCAGCTTCATCTAAACTAAGAGATTCAAAACCCGATAATATATACTCTAATACAAAACTAAAAATCTTAGGCTCTCCAAAGAATATTTCATCTAAAATAGTCTTGGCAGCAGTGTAATATACATCCTGATTATTACTATTATAAACTTTAAAATAATTTAAGACGACTTCATTATATGCATTAGAATTCAATAATTCGATATCATCCATTGAGTAAAACTCAAAATATCGATTTTCAATATAATCAATACGTTCATCACCGCTCAATTTCTCTGGAATAGGCAAAATCCTAAAAGCATTTAAATATCTTCCTGCAAAACTATCTGGGTTCGATTTAATTACTTTTTCAATATTCTTATTCTTTAATTTTATTTCTTTTTGTAATTCTTTCTCAACTTTGTTGTAGAATTTCCCATCAGGGTAAATCTCCAGCATTTGATTAAGAACATCAATCTTGTAATCAAAGATATAATTCTCTACCAGATAAGAATAAAGTTGAATATTCTCATCCGATTTCATCACATCCATATTATACTGTGGATTCTCTGGTCTAGTAATAATATGAATATCCTCATAATTATAAATTATATCAAAATACGATTGATTTTCGAGAAACACGCGATATAAACCAAACTCACTATCATCAGCAAATTGATAGCTAAAATTTCCACCGCTACCAGTAATAATTGTTTCTACAAGTTTACTCTCTTCTCCAAACTGGGAACAAATGTTTAGCTCGCTATTCGCATATCCTTCAATTACTCCACTAAAACTTTGCTGTCCAAAAACAGATACTTGTATTAAAAGTACAATGACAACTGACAATATTGTTTTTTTCATTCTATTTGTATTATAAAAAAAAGGCTGCTTAAGTAAAACCTATTTGCAGCCTAAAAATAATATTTAAATCAATTTATTTCTTACATGTATCACACCAAAGTTTTTTCACTTCAGTATTCACAAATGTTTGAATAGATAACTTATTTCCATTAAACAACTCACAGAAGAAATCAGGATCATGCTGTTTAATCTTCTCTAAGGCATAATAGAAGTTTTTGGAATGAACTTTATATTCAACTTTTGAACATGCTGTTGCATAAGATGTCAACAACACGAATGGTACATTTTTATCATAAATCCATGGTTCTAGTAACCTAATAGCATAATCATAATCTCCATGATTAATAAATACGCCTGCTAATTTTAAAGAATTCTCCCAAGTAAGTTCTTCAAACTTGATAATTTCTTTAATCTTGTTTACACTTTTCTTAACCAATGGGTGATTATATCCTAAAGAATCTTTATAGATATCCATTACTTGATACTGCAATTCTATGTTCAATAAATCGACATGATCAACTCTTAAAGCAGTATTGTAAATTTTATCTATTCTTTCCTGAACTTTTTCAGTATAATCTTCATCCTCTAAATTATGAAGAGTCACTTCACATAAAATGTCATTATATTCAACATAGATATTTTCTTTGTCAAGAGTATTTAAATCGTTAATTTTTTCAAGATAATCTTCATCCAATGGATCTTCGAAAACAAACTGAGTTAACCAAATCTTATTCATATTTAACCCAACATAGTCTTTCCCTTGTGGGATTCTCATATCAGAAACTGCTTTTTCATCATAACGTCCTTCAACAACACGTTTAAGAATATATTTTTGAATCGAAAGAGCTTTATCTAATTGGTCAGCTTCAACAGCCTTGTTAAATTGATCAACAGTATATGCCTGTTCTTTATCTCCATTTATATCATAAGTTACCCAAACAACAACATCTGCATATCTATGATTTACAAGCATAAATTCCATTTCTGTAGCGTGACTATTAACGTAAGCAACAGCTTCATCTAAATCCATTTCACATACTTGATCGTATATTGTTCCTTTTGCATCTGCTTGTAAAGCTTCTAGGTTAGGTTCAGCAACAATTGAGTCAACAATACTGGCATTCTGATTTTGCTCAAATGCAGAAACAATACTTTGTGCTCTTTTACGCTGTAAAACTTCATTTTCATGCTGTGTTCCTTCTAATGAAGAATAAGCGGAAATAAAAATTTGATTGATAATAAACGCAGGTTCATTCAAAGCATTTAAAACAGGAACCATATCTTCTGGATCATATTCAAATTTCCCTTGTTCGAAAGGGATACGGAATTTAAGTTCTGTACTTGTTGCAGTTGGTGCATATTCAGAAATTCCTGCAGGTAAAATAGTATCAGGGAGCAAGCCAATTTCTGGAACAAAGTCATAAAACTTATCGTCAACATATGATGGTGGAACATTGTAACAAACAGATTTATCTTTAATAATCATAAGGTTTAATTCAACATCTTCAGGTCTGAATTCCAGTGGTAATTCTCCAAGAATAACTTCAAGTTTTGTCACTTTATTTCTTCTACCTTCTCCAGAAGCAATATTCTTCTTATAAATTTTCTTTGACCAAACTCTTTTTGTCATATATCCAATATTCACATTTGAATAGTCTGCGATATTTTTACCACGACAATTATTAAATTGATCTTTCTGTACGATATCAACTGCCAAGGCATCTTTGCTACCTCTTAAGAATCTCCTAAATTTCTTTAAATCGTTATATTTAAAAACGATTTCGCCATTATCATTTATATACAGACTTTCCTGCAAGTCCATATAATTTGGCATTTTACGATCTACCTTTTTACAAAGCTTTTCATTATATGGTTTCAATCCATATTTCTTTGTGGTTGGAGGAACTGTAAGTTCACCACTCAAATCACCTGATGGAGCAAAACTTGCATAATTCCCGATATACATTGAAACAAAAACTTTTTTCCCAGACTCTTCAACTCTGCCTGAAACTCCGGCAAAAAAGTATTTTTGAGAAAACAGTTTCTTTGAATATTTACTATCTACCCATTTTTGCACTAATTGTGTTGCAAGATCATCATATGAAATATATTGATTTGAGACTTTTATTGTCGCTCTGCCAATAACCTCATCTCCAACACCTGTTCCTCCTACAGCAACTAATCTATCTCTGATAGTTTTGTATTTCCCACTACCAACTAGGCTGGCTTTTGAGTCCTGAGCCATTATCATAGCATGCTCACGAGCAGGTTTCATTAAAAAATCACTAACTTCAAAACCTTCCAAGCCAATTGAATCCATATAGAAATTCAATTTGTATAAAAGCACATCCTGAAATAGTTTGTCGTTAAAAGCAGCTGGATCAATAGGATCATCACTATAAACATCCCCATCCATAAATCTTTTTTGAGCATTTAGACTCATTGTCATCACAAGCAACACGAGTGTCGAAAAAATAAAAAGCCTTTTCATTTACGGTATTTATTTGGTTAATATTATTTTTGCCTAAAATAATAAAATATCTTTACCTAAAAAATTATATTAGGGTTTTGCTATTAACATCTTTTTAACTATGAGTGAACAGGTAAGAATTGATAAATATTTATGGGCGGTGAGAATTTTTAAAACCAGAAGCTTGGCAACTGATGAATGCAAAAAAGGTCATGTTTTAATAAATGACTCAACAGTAAAACCATCGCGCATGATTAAAATTGATGAAAGAATTGATATCAAATTCCCACCAATAATAAGAAGTTTTATTGTTACTGGACTAATTGAAAAACGGGTTTCTGCAAGCTTGGCACAACAGAATGTCAAGGAAATCACTGATTCTAGCGAATTTCAGAAACTTTCAATGTCAAAAAACAACTATGTACAAAGAGAACGAGGCGCTGGTCGCCCAACGAAAAAAGAAAGACGTTTAATCGATAAATATAAAGACACAGAATTATGATAATTGCAGAACAAAAGAAAAAAGAGAATATTGTTGAATACGTATTATATATACGTCAAATTCAAGAAATTATCAGAGCAAACAAATTTGATATTAACAAAATTGAAAATTTAGTTATTAACAAATATAATGTTTCTGAAGACATTAAGGATCAAATCCGAAATTGGTACACCAATCTGATTATCAGTATGAAGAACGAAGGTGTTGAGCAAAAAGGCGATTTGCAAATTATTAAAAATGTAATTTTGGAACTAAATCAGATTCATAATGAACTTTTGTCTTCTCCCGAAGAAATAAAACACAAAGAACTTTTCAGATGGGCAGAAAAAAACATTGAGGAATACAGAAAATTATCCAAAGCTCAAAATGAATCTGACGTAGAAGTTTGCATCAATGCTATTAACAGCTTACTATTATTAAGACTAAAACAGCAGCCTATTTCTGACGAAACTGCTCATGCAATGCAGACTTTCACAAATCTATTAGCAAACTTAGCTTTAGCTTATCACACAAAAGAAAAATAACGTAACAATTACTTGGCTGCTTATGGGTAGAATCAATTAAGGTGGCAGAGGCTCTCAAAGCCACCAATCACTTATCTATCTATGCCTACTCATACTTAGGGTTATACTCTGAAAGATTCAAAATCATCTGATAGTTTGTTTCTGCCATCAGTTCTTGAACAGAAACATTGTTATTTTCAACATATTTGCGTACAATTTGCAATCCAATCCAATTAGCTACCCTTGGAGGACTATCAGGACCAAATTGTTTTGTAAATGGTGCAGCATCTGTAAACTTTTTTATTGTCAGATAATCTGTGATAAACAATAGTTTATTTTCTACCATTGCAGTCCACATATCTCTTTCAAATTCGTAACAGAATGCCAATTGTTGTTCTGAATACTTATTTTTTCTGGCTTCCTCAAATTCAGGATAAATCGCATCTAAGAAATATAGTATTTTTCCATTATAAATCATATAATTAAGCAGATTCTCTTCACTCTCTCCAAATAGATACCTATCTTGCGCCCAGGCAGTCATAATATCAATTGGAATTTGATCAATAACCATTTCATTTCTTGCAAATTCAGGAATTCCAAGCATTTCATATAACTCGCAATCAAAACCTAAATACTTATCTAAACCAATACCAATAAAACCATCTAACAAGACAACAGATTGGTTAAAACCAGCAACAAAAGCGATTACTCTTGGAATTTCTTCGTCTGGATAATAATACTTAAGATGCCTAAACCCGTCAGTAATCTCTGAATTAAGTTCTTCACAATTAGCAAAATCTTTATCAACCTCTTCACTGGCTTCAATAACAGCATAATCATTCAAAAAGGTATTAAGATATGTGAGATATGATGAATTTTCGATTCCACCAATTCCAATTATTTCGTAATTATACACATCAAAAAACTCACCATATTTTTCATAAAGTTTCTCAATATCTTCATACGTTTTATTCTCCTTTTTTAAGTCAAGATCAAATCGCTCAAGCTCAACAACAACATCAATATCTGACACATCAACATCTAATGGATCCTTATTCAAAAAATGCCTAATTACGAAAAAAGCAATAACTCCCAACACTAAAATTCCGATAATGTATATTAAATTCTTTTTCATTTTGTCCGCTAAAAGAAAATTATTTTTCTATTTTTGTATTATATTAATTAAAAACCATAAAGATATGAAAAAATTTATTGTATGCATACTGGCTCTTATTTTAGCAGGTAATATTTTTGCTCAGAAAATTTCAGGTGGACTATTTGTTGGACCAACAATGTCATGGATGAGTACTGATAGTAAAACTATCACAACAGATGGAATGAAATTCGGATATAATTTTGGTGCATTAATGGACATCAATTTAACTGACAATTTTGCTGGGTCAATTGCAGTACAGTTTAACAATATGGGTGGTACTGTAAACTTCGTTCATGGAGCATACGACATTACTCCAGATGAAGGCTTACCTTTTGATACCTTAGTTGCAGGAAGCGAAATAAATTACAACCTAAACTATCTTGCAATACCAGTAGGATTCAAAGGAAAAACTAACGAAATTGGATATTTAACTTATTTTCTAAAAGCAGGTGCTACTCCTATGTTAAACCTTAAAGCAAAAGGGACATTTGGCACAAATGAAGACATTTTATTAACAAAAGAAATTTCATTTCTTAATTTAGGATGGCACATTGGTGGTGGAGCAGAATATTCATTATCTGGAAATACAAGAATTTTATTTGAGTTAATATATACTGGTGGTTTGTTTGATGTTGACAATACAGATGTTTTCACAACAGCTGCAATGGATCTTGAACCAAATAATCCAAAAGTTTATCTTAGCGATATTCACTTAAAAGTTGGAATCTTATTTTAAATTTTGGAATTAAAATATTTTGAACCTGGGTATTTTATCCGGGTTTTTTTAATTTAAAACGTATTATGAAAATAGCACTGGCTCAACTTAATTATCACATTGGTAATCTTGACTCAAATGCCAATAAGATTATTGAATCTATTGAAAAAGCAAAGCAAAATAATATTGATTTGATAGTTTTCTCAGAATTATCTGTAAGTGGATACAGCCCTCTGGATATGTTAGAACATAAAGATTTTATTACAGACTGTGAATTGCACATTAAAAAAATTACAGAACACACAGAAGGAATTGCGACAATTATTGGAGCACCAACAATAAATCCAAATCCTAAAGGGAAAAACCTATATAATTCCGGAATTTTTATTTCAGATAAGAAAATATTAAAGACTTTTAATAAAACTCTTTTACCAACCTATGACATCTTTGATGAATATCGTCATTTTGAGCCAAACGAAATTTTTGAACTTATTGAATACAAAGGTTCTAAAATTGCTGTTACTATTTGTGAAGACTTATGGGATGAACAGCGTACATATGGGAATTTTGACAAAGAAATTTTGTACAAAAACAACCCATTACAATATTTGTCAAAACTTAATCCCGATTTCGTTGTAAATATTTCAGCATCTCCTTATTCATATAATCAGGCATCTAACAGAAAAGAAATTCTTATCAATAATGCTAAGAAATACAACTTACCTATAGTATATGTAAATCAAACCGGAGCAAATACCGATCTTATATTTGATGGTGGTAGTCTGATAATAAATAAAAAAGGGGAAACAGTACTTGAAGCTAAGTATTTTGAAGAAGATTTTCAGATTTTTGACACAGATGAAATAAATATTAAGTCTCCAATTATTGCAAAAGAAACAAACAAGTATAAAAATATCTATAAAGCTCTGGTAATTGGAATTAAAGATTATTTCACAAAATCTGGATTTAGTAAAGCCGTATTAGGTTTATCTGGAGGCGTCGATTCTGCTCTTACACTTGCAATTGCAGTAGAAGCACTTGGTTCTGAAAACGTCGCAGCATTATTGATGCCTACAACCTATTCAAGCGATCATTCAATTGATGATGCAATTGACATGGCAAAAAGATGTAATATAAAGTATCATATCGTAAATATTGAGGAAATGCGTCTTAAGTTTGAAGATACCATGTCAGATATTTTTGCTGGAACAGAGCAAGGTATTACAGAAGAAAACATACAAGCTAGACTTAGAGGAAGTATTTTAATGTCTTACTCAAACAAATTTGGACATATACTACTAAACACATCCAATAAAAGCGAAGCTGCTGTTGGCTATTCTACCCTTTATGGAGATATGAATGGCGCCCTATCTGTTTTAGGTGATGTCTACAAAACTGATGTATATAAACTTTGTCATTACATTAATGATAATGTAGCTGATATTATTCCTAAAAATACTATCACTAAACCACCATCTGCAGAATTACGCCCAGATCAAAAAGACAATGACTCACTCCCTGAATATGATACTCTCGATACAATTCTATTTTCTTATATCGAACAAAAAATGTCTGCGTCTGAAATTGAAAAAATTGTTCCTAAACGTAAAACCATAAAATTTATACTTGACTTAGTCAACAAAACAGAATATAAAAGGTTTCAATCACCACCGATACTTAGAATCTCATCTAAAGCTTTTGGATTTGGTAGAAGAATGCCAATTGTTGCAAAATTTTAATTCCAATTTATGGAATTAGATAATTTTTGTATCTTAGCAAAGCAAATTTTATATCAATAAATCTTAATTAACTTACTTAACACAAAACAAATGAAAAAACTGGCAATTATTCTTTTAAGTTTATCTCTTGTACTAATGGTAACATCTTGTGGAGGTCCAAAAAAAGACATAAAAAAAATGCTTAAGATGTATAAAGAGTATACCGAAGTAGCAAACGATGCAACAGATGACAAAGTACTTGATGAAGATGAAATTGATGAACTTAACAAAATAATGGCAGAGATAGAAGAGTTTGGCGAAGAAATGGATGAAAAGTATGAAGAGAATGAGGATGCCACTAAAGAAGCTGAAGAATACCTCTCCGAAGAAAAAAATGCAGAAATTGTTAAGAATTACACAAAAGCATTAATGGCTCTTTGGGACTGTGAAGGTGCCGAAAATCTCAAATAAATCTTATATTGAAAAATATTCATAAATTATTCATGTTTTTGTTTGAACTTTACAAAATATTGCTTTATTTTACAACTTAAATAATTTTATAAACTTAAATTTTTATCAATTATGAAAAAAATCGCTATTTTATTAAGCTTAGCAGCTTTCATCCTTACTTTAGCATCATGTGGTGGACCAGAAGCTGACGCAAAAAAAATGATCAAAAAAATTGAAAAGTACACTGAGGTAGCTAAAGCAGCAGCTGAAGACAAAAAACTTGACGATGGCGAAATCGATGAGCTAAAAAAATTAGCTGACGAACTTGATGAGTTTGAAAAAGAGATGGACGAAAAGTACAAAGACGACAAAGAAGGAAAAGAAGCTGTTGACAAGTACATGGAAGACAACAAAGAAGATCTTGAGAAAGTTTACGAAGAATTCTTCTCAGCTATGATGGCTCTTTACGACTGTGAAGGTGCTGAAAACCTTGAATAGTATTATAGCAAAAAATATAAAAAGAGGCTGTTTTAACAGCCTTTTTTTATATCCCATTTTTTAAATAATCAGATTATCATGAAACAATCATTCTGTCTTCTCTGCATTTCTCTTCTTATTATTGCATTATTCTCTTGTAATAATAATTCAAAACACATTGAAAAGAATAACGACTCACCCAAAAGAGATGTAAATATAATTTTAGAAAAAGTTGAAGTATTTACAAAATTTGCTAATCAAGCAGCTCAAGATAACATCCTAAATAGCTATGAAATTTCACAACTAAATGATTTTTCACAAGAACTAGGGATGTTAGAAAAAGTACTTGTAGAAAAATATTCTGATGATAAAAAAGGTAAAGAAGATTTTGATTTTTACATAGAGTACCACTACGATAAAATTGAGAGTACATACAATGAGTTATATTCAGCTCTGGATAAATTATCAGATTGTAAAAATGCTGATAAGCTAGAATTATATGACCATTAGACAATGATTATTAATGATCGATTTAAAATAATTATTTATAAGTTTGATCTGGATTATTCTATACCTTCTGTCAAATCCTCATATTCTACTTCAAATTGGCCACTTGTTATTGACAATGTTTGCCCTTCATTATCAACATAATTAAAAAAGAATGTTCCACGAACAATATTGGTTTCATTATTATTTTCAATCATTGTAAGAGAACCATTTAAACCTGTGTACTCATAAAATCCATCTTGAAACTGAGCTAGAACCGGACCATCCTCAGTAATATATTGAACTCCTGCAGTTAGACTTGTAGGTAACCATAAAGTTACACTTTCCCATGCAATACTATTATCAACCTCACCAGTAATAATTATTGCAGTATCATTTTTCTGTGCTGTAACATTTAAACATGTTCTTTGCTCATCATCGCCAGTAAAAATAAAAAGGTTATCAAATGATGCTGTATCAGAAATATTATAATATTGATAAGGGACACTCGAAAAACTACCATCAGATATTGTCTTAAAAGTATTATCGGAAGTACGATATGCTTTAAAATAATAGTTTCCACTCATAGTTTTTGATTCCTCGTCAATTGATGATACACGAACAAAACCAGATCCGTTCTCGCTATTTAAGGTAGAATATCTGGTTGCACTGGCACTCATATTAGGAATAAACTCTGCATAATGACCATTTGTCGGGCTCATTGTATACTCTCCAATTTCTCCAGAATTAACATTTATTATTATTGTTTGACCATTAGCTGAAGTACCATATATTTTCATTGAATAATCAGTTAAAATAGCATGAGGATCAGTAGTTCTCCAATTTGCACTATTTACTAGACTATACATCGTAGGATTTTGAGCTGGTCCTGTACTTCCACCACCACACGAACTCATATAAATCAAAGCTACACAAATCGAAACAATAAATAAAACCCTTTTTTTCATGAAACTAATTTTTAACAAAAATAATCTATTTTGTTCAACCTCAAAATACTTTTTATAATTAAGTAATGTTTACATAATTATGTTATTCTTTAGTTAAAACGTAACAATTTACAAAAGGTTGACTACTTAAAGACAAAACTTTACCTACTCTTTAACAAAATCCTAATTCGCTCTATGATTGTTCGCTTAAAAAAACTATTTTTGCCAAATAAATTTTATCAATAAAGAAATGGGATTACATTGTGGAATAATTGGGATAGCAAACTGTGGTAAAACCACACTATTTAACTGTATGTCAAACACTAAGGCAGAAACAACTGCCTTTGCATTTGCAAGTAATAAATCAAATATTGGAGTAATTAATGTGCCTGATCAGAGGTTAAACAAACTTGAAGAGTTACAACCTACAGAGAAACTTGTACCTGCGACTGTTGATATAGTTGATATTCCAGGTTTAACAAAAGGCTCAAGTAATGGTGAAGGTGTAGGAAATCAATTTTTGGCAGATATTAGAAATGCTGATGCAATGATTCATGTTGTAAGATGCTTTGATAATGATAATTTACCACATATTGAAGGTTCGGTAGATCCTGTAAGAGATATTGAAACAATAGATCTGGAACTTCAGGTAAAAGATCTGGAATCTGTCGAAAAAAAGATTGCCAGAATGCAAAAGCTTGTCAAGACTGGAGATAAAGATGCCAAAGCAAACATAGAAATTCTTAATGTTTACAAAGAGCATCTCGAAGGAATGCAAAACGCAAGAACTGCTCCTGTTTCGGATGATGACAAACAAGTCGTCGCTGATTTAGCTCTTCTTACTATGAAGCCTGTTATGTTTGTTTGCAATATTGATGAAGCAGGCCTTACTGAAGAGAACGATTATGTAAAAGCTGTTAGAGAAGCTATTACAGAAGAAAATGTTAAAATTTTAACTGTAGCTGCTGAAATTGAATCAGATATTGCTGAACTTGATACAGATGAAGAAAAGAAGGAATTTCTTGATGATTACGGATTAAGTGAGCCAAGTGTAGACTTTATTATTCGTGAAGCATACGATCTTTTAAATCTTCAATCTTTTTTCACTGTTGGACCTAAAGAAATTAAAGCCTGGACAATCAAGAAAGGGATGAATGCACCAGAAGCTTCAGGTGTAATTCACAGTGATTTACAAAGAGGTTTTATTCGTGCCGAGGTTATGAAATATGAAGACTTCATTAAACATAAAACAGAGGCAGCTGTAAAAAGTGCAGGGAAATTCCACGTAGAAGGGAAAAATTATATTGTTGATGATGGAGATATACTTCACATCAGATTTAACGTTTAAAAAATGGCAACACAAGTATCTATACCAAAAGGAACACGCGATTTTGGTCCAAATGAAATGGCCAAACGCAATTATATTTTCGACACAATTAAATCTGTGTTTAATAAATATGGATATGCTCCTATCGAAACTCCGGCAATGGAAACATTGTCAACTCTTATGGGTAAATATGGAGACGAGGGCGATCAACTTTTATTTAAAATACTTAATTCAGGTAACTTCCTAAAGAAAACTCGTAGTGAAGACTTTAACCCTGAAAAACTAGGGAAACTTACATCTAAAATTTCAGAAAAGGGTTTAAGATATGATCTTACTGTTCCTTTTGCTCGTTTTGTCGTACAACATCGTAACGAAATTTCTTTCCCATTTAAAAGATATCAAATTCAACCAGTATGGAGAGGCGACAGACCAGCAAAGGGAAGATATCGCGAATTTTATCAGTGTGATGTAGATGTTATAGGATCACAATCTCTTCTTAATGAATTTGAACTTATTCAAATAATCGAAGATGTTTTCAATTTACTCGACGTTAACGTCACAATTAAGATAAATAATCGTAAAATACTTGCTGGAATAGCAGAGGTTATTGGTGCTGAAGATAAATTTATTGACATCACTGTTGCTATTGATAAAATTGATAAGATTGGGCTCGAAGAAGTTGTCAAAGAACTTCTGAAAAAAGAAATTTCTGAAGAATCTATTGAAAAACTAAAGCCTGTTTTAGCTGTTAAAAGAAATACTAAAGAAAGCATTACATTTCTCGAAAAAATGCTACAATCATCCGAAACTGGAATGAAAGGTATTGAAGAAGTTAAAGCAGTCTTTAAATATATATCACTTTCAGAAAAAACCAGAGCAGAAATTGAACTTGACCTTAGCCTTGCCAGAGGTTTGAATTATTACACAGGAGCAATTTTTGAAGTAAAAAGTAATGATGTTGAAATTGGTAGCATTTGTGGTGGAGGCAGATATGATAATTTGACTGAAGTTTTCGGTTTAAAAGATATCTCTGGAGTTGGAATATCATTCGGTGCAGACAGAATATACGATGTAATGACTCAATTAAACAATTTCCCCAAAAAAGCAAATATTACAACAGATCTATTATTTGTAAATTTTGGTGTAAATGAAGAGATAAAGTGTCTTGAACTTGCTAAAAACATTCGTAAGGCAGGATTTAGCTGTGAGGTTTATCCTCAAAAAGCCAAGCTTGACAAGCAATTCAAATATGCTAACAATAAAAATATTCCTTTTGTTGTAATTATTGGTGAAGACGAAATTACAAAATCCGTTTGTAAAATTAAAAATATGACAAGCGGAGAACAAAGTGAAGTTGAATTTAATGAATTAGTTGATTTCTTAAAAAAATAAACTATCCAATATTCGAAACACCTCAAGGGATTAACACTTAATCCCTTGAATACTATATTATTAGCAAACCACCACCTTTATAAATCAAATTCAATTAAGTATTTATTAAACTCTGGTTGAAAATCTGAATATAGAGTATCCCTGTTATACTGCTCTAGGCTAATCAAAACTCTTCTGTAGGTTTCAATAGCTAATGAAATATCATAATGGTTTTGACTTCTATTTTTATCGTCTAATTTTGAAAACTCCTGCAATTCTTTTGATACACGATCAACCATAAATAAAAGATACTCATCGCCTTCATTCACAAAACCTATTTCATACCAACCATTTGCATATTGAACTTCGAAAACGCTAGGAACAAAAAAGTCATAAGGCATTATCTCTTTTGAATGCATCATTACTTCTAAAGCTCTATCTTTATCACCAGATTCAGAAAACTTAACAGCTAATTTACCAAAATCTTCTCTAAGTTTGATAATTTTCAATGTAAATGAAACTACTTCATTATAATATGGTTTAACACTATCTAAGTCAAACCAAATCATAGTATTCATTAAATAATTGTAATAGTTTTCCGGATCAATTCTTACTCCCGATTCATTATAAACCGGGTTTAAAAGATAAACATATCCTGATTTTTCAAAGTAATTCTCTAAGCCTTTGATTGTACCTCCAGAAACTGAGGTAAAAGCAATAGGTCTTTCCCAATCATTCTCACTTAAGATATCCAAAATTATCAAGTGCATTTTTAAGATGTGCGATTTACTTAAATCAAAATTAACTTTCTGCTCTATCCTATTTTTGTTTTCGATACTCACCAATTTATTTTCAATCACATTCTCAGGATTCACATTTAAAAATAGTTTATTATTTGCATAAGAATAAATTTCGTCTTCATAATAGTCTTGAACACTTATTTTATCATCCAAAACATATTTTAAAAATAGATCTACTGAAATTCTATTATCTCTTTCATCCTTTGATCTTGGCAAATAATAAAACACCTCTCTTTTATTATTTTTTATTTTACTAATTGGTATTTCAATAGGTATACCATTAGCATATCGTCCTCCTTCCCTAATAAAATTCACATACCAATCTGTTTGAAGAAATGGAATACAAACTACTGACACATCTGTACGATAATTTAATTTATTTTGCACATATAGCAATGGATAAGTATCATTATCTCCATATGTAAATAGAATTGTATTCTTAGGGCAAGAGTTTAAATAATTTTTTGCTAATGTAATTATGACATCATCATAAAAAATATCATCTATTTCGTTTATAGCATCAGTATAACTTTTAAAAATATAAGTTTCATAAAAAAGATTCATTTTATCATTACTAAGCTTAAGCTCAACAGGACCTACTACAGTATTAAATCCAGGATTACGTTCAGCAATTATTTCATACAAATCTAGACTTTTATATGCATAAGAACGAAATTCTTTTAGTTGCTCATCTGTCATTGTGTACTCATTTTCACTAAGATTAAAGCTATTTAAACTATCAGCAAAATTAAGGCGAGGAGTCAATAAACTTGAGGCATAATCGGAATAAGCTCTGGCAATACCACAAATCAAAGAATCTGAATATTGTGAAATGTTTTTAAAATCATTTATAACATCCTGTTCCCATCCCAAATATCCATAATAAGGACAGCAATTATAAAGATGTATAAACGAATCGTCATTTAAATATTCGTTCATTTTTGTTTCATTTTTGTTTGGATCAGAAACTTTATCAATATTTATTTTCTTAAACTTTGTGGTTCCTATTTCCCAAACTTCAAATTCATCCAGCACCTCATCAGCAGCACTTCTATCCATTATTTGAATTTGCCATCCATTTTTATCTTTCCTGAAATTTATACTCTTATCTTGAAAATCTTTAATCGAATAATTTTCAAAAAAATAATGAACCACATCTTCAAACTTTGGATAAGGCTCATATTTACAAACTGATTTTGGCTCAACAGACGCGCAAGAACTCACAAGGATAACAACTATTAATCCCCAAAAAAACAACTTTAATCTCATAATAAAAATTTTAAAACAATTCTGTTAATCAACTTACTCTTTTGTTTCAAACATAGCCTTAATTTCTGGCTTTTCAATTTCAATAATAGTAAATATTCCCAGTAATGTTCCGAGTGGAGCATTCATACAAGCTAGTGCAGACATAACAATGCAAAACACACGATTCTTTTTTTGTTGCAGATATCTACCACAAAGAATATTCAGAATTCCAATTGCTACAACCAACAAAAAACTTATACCACCAAAAACTAAAAACATTCCACCGGCAAATTGCATTCCAAAATCACCCTCATACACTCCACCAGCTACCATTCCAATGCCCATTAAGACATAAATCAAAATAAACAATGAGGCAAATATCTTTAATCCACCCCATACATAGTGTAATATTGCAAGTGTCTCAAGATTATTTTTGGGAGGTATTTGTGTTTGGAACCCCCTGTTTGGAGTCTGAGTCTGAAACTGGTTATTTGTCTGGCTATGTTGATATCCTGATGGAGGTGGAACATATTGATTTTGCCCCTCAACATTTGCCTGATTTGAAGCTTGTGCAGCATCTGTATTATACTCATACCCAGCATCTGCAAAAGTATCGTTATCTGGGTCAGCGTTCTGATTTTGCTCAAAACCTCGACCATCAGTGTTTACATTAAAATTGGTTGTACTATCATTTTGCATATTTTCATTTTGTGAGTTTACTTCTGCTGGTTTAACTTTATATCTTGCCAATTGCTTTAGTCTGATAAAACCAAAGATATACATAAGAATTAAGAAAACAATAAATGCGATTACCATCCATGTAATTCCAGACATAATTAAGAAATCATATATTCCATGTATCAACCAAGGCACTATAAATGCAAGAAATAAATATAAAACCCGTAAATCTTTGTCAAACTTTGCTTTACCCAGATAGTATCCCATCGCAATACCAAAAATTGCGTGAGCCGGAACTGCTGTAACAATTCTAAGCAGTCCAGTTATATAGCCATATCCGGTTACATACATAATATTTTCTACCAAAGCAAAACCCATCGACACCGTAACAGCATATACAATCCCATCGAATCGTTCATCAAAAGATTTTGCCCACCAGGCAATTAAAAATGTAAAAAACAACTTCCAGAATTCCTCAATAAATGCTGCCTGAATAAACGCAGTATAAGCTGTTCTGTATAGACCTCTAAAATACCCGATAAAAGCGTCAGAGATATAGCCAACTCCCAAAACTGGCAGTACCGAAAACATCCCTGAAATAAAAAGAAAGAATAAAAGCCAAAACGGTTCCTTGTTGTACTTATCACGATAATAGATATACGCTAATATCACTATCACAGGTGCTGCAGCAAGCTGAATGTACATCATAACTTTAATCTTTAGTTAAACCTAATAGAATCTGCCGGACTAATTTTCGATATTATCATTGATGGTAAAATCATTATTAAGATTGTAATTACAAGAGATCCGACGTTAAGACTTAAAATATGTAAAATATCTAAATTTATTGGAACTACAGAAACATAATAAGATTCAGGATCCAGTGTAATTACTCCAGTATACATCTGAATTAAACACAATCCAATACCAATTACATTTCCTATTAATAAACCCCTGCTAATTAAAAAACCTGCAAAATACACAAACACTTTTTCTATCTGGATATTTCTGGCTCCCATACTCTTCATTATACCAATCATATTCACACGTTCGAGAATAATTACCAACAAGCCAGAGACCATATTAAATCCAGCCACAGCAAGCATCAATATTAAGATTATCCACACGTTAATATCTAATAAAGATAACCAACTAAAGATACCAGGATAATCATCAACAATGCTACGAACTTGCAATAGGCTACCATCAGGACTAAAATTATTTCCAACAAGTCGATTTACTTTCTTCTCATATTCGATAAGATTTGAAAAATCATCAACCTGCACTTCAAATCCGGTAATTTGGTCGTTTTCCCAATTGTTTAGCTTCCGCAGATGCTTAATATCAACCAACACAAACATCTTATCCAGATCAACAAGCTCGGTGTTATATATTCCAGTAACAATAAACTTTCTCATACGTGGAGGATCTTGAATAAAATAAGCACCTACATCATCCCCGAGCTCAATATCCAAAGCATTAGCAATATACTCCGAAATCAAAACATCATTTATCTTACTCGAATCGTTCACACTAAGAGTATCACCAGCTATAAGATACTGTTTAAAGAATCTCCAATCATAATCAGTATCAATTCCTTTAAAAACAACTCCGATAAGATTTTCATCAGTTTTTGCAATCCCAGCCTTTACAATAAACTTGTTAACCGATCTGATTCCCTCTATATGCATTATATCATCTACCCAATCCTGATCCTGAGTAATAGGATATGTTTCATAAGATGAGTTATTATCAAAATTTACTATTTGTAAATGCGAACCAAAACCTATTACTTTTTGGGAAATTTCATTTTTAAAACCTGTAACAACTGCAACCGAGATTATCATAACGGCTAAACCGATAGCAATCCCTGCAATAGCTACAGAAACAATTGGTCTGCTAAAGCTATTTTTCGAATGCCGCTTACTTACAAGCCTGCGTGCTATAAAAAGTTCTAAATTCACTCTTTTTTTTGTAAAAATAATAAAAATATGATTTTTAATTACATTTATATTTGATTTAAGTAATGTAAGCTCATTTTTTTATTTTAAGCAATAGCGTTATTCACAAAGGCTAAATAATAGTATGTCAGTAATTTCGTCACATCCAAAGCAGTAATTCTACATATAATTATTAATTTTATATTAAGTTAATAAGTATTTTGTCAACTAATAATAATAATCTTTATTTTTGTAATATTATTTATTACGAGAATTCAAAAAAATTAACATAAAGGCATATGAAAAGATTTACTTACTTGTTTACTGTTTGTCTAATATTTATTGCTACTACATTAAGTGGTCAGGAATATCGCATTTTTGGAAATGTAAACGACACTGATATTGGTGACGGACTTTACGGAGCCAACGTTATTTTAAATGATGGAACAGGCATTTCAACAGATCTTGAAGGAAAATATTCATTAAATGTAAATCCAGGGACTTATTCTGTAACTGTTTCTTTTGTTGGATATGAATCCATAACCAAAAATATTGAAATTGTAAATAAAAGTGTAAGATTAGATTTTGATTTATCACCAATAATGTTGCAAGAAATAACAATTGTTGCTGATATTGCGAAGTTACGAGAAACTCCAGTGGCATTTTCATCAATTAAACCACAAAAAATCGAAGAAGAATTAGGACAACAAGACATTCCAATGTTACTTAACAACACTCCCGGTGCTTATGCTACACAGCAAGGTGGTGGTGATGGTGACGCAAGAATTACAATTCGTGGATTCTCTCAAAGAAACATTGCGATTATGATAGACGGTGTTCCTGTAAATGATATGGAAAACGGATGGGTATACTGGTCAAATTGGTTTGGTTTAGACAATGTAACACGTAATATTCAGATTCAAAGAGGGCTTGCAAGTTCAAAATTAGCTTTACCTTCTGTAGGTGGTACAATGAACATTATTACAAAAGGTATTGACAACAAAAAATCAATGTCAATTAAGCAAGAAGTTGGTTCTGACATGTATCTCAGAACATCACTGATGTTAAATTCGGGAACTATTGGCAATGGTTGGGGATTCACCGTTGCAGGCTCATACAAACAGAGAGACGGTTGGGTTGACAATGCATGGTCAAAAGCTGGATTCTATTATGCTAAAGTTCAAAAAAGAGCAGGAAATCACCTTATTTCTTTCGACGCTATGGGAGCACCACAAGTACATGCACAAAGAAAGTATAAAAGAGAAATTGACCGTTACAGCAAAGAATATGCTGAAAGCTTAGGCATGAACACCGACAATTACATTAATAGTATTGGAGATACTACTCCTAGAGTTAATACCGATCATGGCATTAGATATAATCCTTTCTGGGGATATGTGGATCGTTGGACACTTAGCGAAAGTGGAGACACTATTCATGGTGGACAAGAGTTATTATCAGAAAAAACAAACTACTTCTACAAACCAATGTTTACTCTTCGCGATTTTTGGACTGTAAACGAAAATTTATATATCTCAAACATAGCATATTTATCAATTGGTAGAGGTGGTGGAACAGGATTAAATACTCAATCAGGTGTAAAATTTGATGACAACGGGCAACTCGATTTTCAGCATATTTATGACAGAAACAGAGTTACAAATTGGAGTGAATACATCGAAGATTTTCCTGCAGGATATTCAGCGAGCAATTATCTAAGAAGCTCTAAAAACGAACACTTTTGGTATGGATTAATCTCAACTGTAAATTATAATATTACTGAAAAGCTAGAACTCTCTTCTGGTATAGACATCAGGTCATACAAAGGTTCTCACTACAAGCAAATTGACGATATGTTAGGTGCTGATTACTCAATTGAAACGACTAATAAAACTAGCACTAACAAGTTTTTGAAAGAAGGTGACATTACAGGATATCATAATGATGGTTTAGTTAACTGGGGTGGAGTTTTCTCTCAACTTAAATATAAAAACGGACGTTCATCATCATTTGTAAATGTTACCGGTTCATACTCTGGTTACAAAAGAATTGATTACTTTAAAAAGATGGATCTTGTTTTTGAAGATACTGTAATGGAACAAGCTGTTGGATATTCATTTAAAAACCTGAGAGATGTTACAGGTCAGTATGACACAGTTTATTATAATGGTCAGGCTTATACAATGAACTCTACTAACGCAAGACATACTGAAACTGATTGGTTCTGGATTCCTGGATTCACAATTAAAGCTGGCTACAACTTCAATATCAATGAACACCTAAATGCATTTACAAATATTGGGTACATGAGTAATGCTCCAAAATTCAACAATGTATATGATTACGATAACAATTTGTTCGATGCAATTGAAAACGAAAAGGTTCAGGCTGTAGAACTTGGTCTTGCATACTTTAGCTCTTCTTTTTCAGCAAAATTAAATTCTTATTATACTATTTGGGAAAATAAACCATCAAGTGGATTTTCTTATGAATATCGTGACCCACACACAGATGAAGTTAGTATTTATTATGTAAACATTAATGGAATGGATGCTATTCATAGAGGAGTTGAATTTGATTTCATTTATAAGTTCACAGACAAGCTTGATTTTCAGGGATTAGTTTCTATTGGAGATTGGAAATGGGCATCTGAAGATTCTGTAAAAGTTTATGATAGAGATCAACAGTATGTAGAAACAATATTTTATAATGCCGAGGACTTAATGGTTGGTGATGCTGCACAATCTCAATTTGCAGCAAGTTTAAGATATGAGCCAATTAAAAACCTTTATATCAATACTACGTATAGATATTTTATGAGACATTACTCAGATTTTAATCCACTGGATTTAGATCCAACTAAAAGTCCAGAGAACTTTGATAACGATGGCAATCCATTCCAATCATGGGAATTACCAGATTATGGATTACTTGACATACATGCAGGATATGGAAGAAAAATCGGGAAACAATATTATAAAGTAAGCTTTGGAATATTAAATGTGCTTAACACATTGTATATATCAGACGCTTCTAATAATGACACATACAATGAATACCAATATTCCGATTTTGATGCTAAATCAGCTGCGGTATTTATGGGTATGGGACGAAGATTTAATGCTTCGATTAAAGTAACTTTTTAAATAATTATTAATTAAATTTTAGAAAACATGAAAACAATTTTACTAAGTTTAGCAATATTATTTGCTATTGGAGCCAGCGCTCAAACAACAATTTATGACATTCAGGGACAAACAGAAACTTCTCCTTACGTTGACCAAATCGTAACGACTTCTGGTGTTGTAACAGCTGTTATTCCTAACCAGGATGGTGTTATTACTAAAGCTACTATCCAAGATGGAGAAACTGGATGGAATGGTTTATATGTATATTTTGGAAACGATGGACCATCATCTCCTATTGCTGTTGGTGACAACATTACTATTGAAGGACAGATCATTGAATATTTTGACTGGACAGAATTACAAAACATTTTATCTTTAACTGTTAACTCTTCTGGAAACACTGTTAACCCAATTCTATTAACTACTACAGAAGTAAACGACGAACAATACGAAAGTATGTTAGTTGCTGTTAATGCTGTACAATTTGAAAGTACTACTCCAACAGAATATAATGAACTTAACATTAATGATGGTTCCGGTGTATGTTTATTCGATGATTTAGCATGGAGATATGTAGAAGCTGGATTCGTACCAGAATTAAGTACAGATTATTACATTACTGGTATTGTATCTTACTCTTACGATTATTACAGATTAAACCCTCGTTCTGCTGACGACGTAAGCTTAGAATCTGGTGTTGCAGGCAAGAACATAAGCGGTTTAGAAATTTATCCTAATCCTGTAACTGACAATGTAGTTTATATTTCTGCTGAAAGTAATATCACTACAGTAAACATTTACAATATGGTAGGACAAAATGTTAAAAGAATCAATGTTGAAAACAACAACTTAAAAATTAACGTTTCTGACTTAAAACATGGAATGTACATCTTAAAAGTTGAAACTATCAACGGTAACACTAACACACACAAGATTACTGTTAAATAAGACATTTAACTACTAAAACAACATTAGGCTATCATGACGCTATTTTGCTGATTGATAGCCTTTTTTGTTTCTATTTTTTTACTAACTTGCATCTTTGAACCGGAGCGTAGCGAAGATCATGAACACCGATAATATCAATTGTTTTGTGAATAAATATTGAACACAGCCTCGTAGTTGTCTTAATAGATGCCGCTAGATTGTGAATTGCTTTACCAGCAACTTATTTTTTAATTTTAGCGGTGCTGGTGAGCTCACTTTGTTCGGTTCATTTTGTATCTTTGAAACGGAGCGTAGCGAAGATCATGAACTCCGATAAAATCAACTGTTTTGTAAATAAATATTGAACACAGCCTCGTAGTTGTCTTAATAAATGCCGCTAGATTGTGAATTGCTTTACCAGCAACTTATTTTTTAATTTTAGCGGTGCTGGTGAACTCACTTTGTTCGGTTCATTTTGTATCTTTGAACCGAAGCGTAGCGAAGATCATGAACACCGATAAAATCAATTGTTTTGTGAATAAATATTGAACACAGCTTAAATAATTTTCCAAGATTACATCAACCGGAGCGTAGCGGAGCTCACGACCTTAGGGAGTAAACCACAACCTTAACGGGGCATAAAATTGAAGTTCCTAAGTTGTATCTAGTTCCAAAATTACATCAAACCACAACTACATACTCGAATGGATTTGATGTCATTGTTGTTGTATCTAGTTCCAAAATTACATCAAACCACAACCTACGCGGTACTTACAGAATACCAACTTTTGTTGTATCTAGTTCCAAAATTACATCAAACCACAACTATAGATAGTTCGTATTTACCGATTTTAATGTTGTATCTAGTTCCAAAATTACATCAAACCACAACGTGATACTATTATTGATTCTATCCAAAAAAGTTGTATCTAGTTCCAAAATTACATCAAACCACAACGGAATAATAATGGAGAAAATCAAGAATTTAGTTGTATCTAGTTCCAAAATTACATCAAACCACAACTAATTTCTTGCAATAATCCGAAACAATAAAGTTGTATCTAGTTCCAAAATTACATCAAACCACAACACCCATGTCTTTTGGATAATTACCGATATTGTTGTATCTAGTTCCAAAATTACATCAAACCACAACTGTGTCGTAGTTTGAACTATTCCAATACCTGTTGTATCTAGTTCCAAAATTACATCAAACCACAACCTCATAAGATTAAGGGTTCTGTAATAAATGGTTGTATCTAGTTCCAAAATTACATCAAACCACAACTGAGCTACACGTGCGTCAACTTAGATTATTGTTGTATCTAGTTCCAAAATTACATCAAACCACAACACAATTCGTTAACTTTTCTTAAGTAGTCGGGTTGTATCTAGTTCCAAAATTACATCAAACCACAACTGTTAATACAAGTTGCGTTTTGACGGTCGAGTTGTATCTAGTTCCAAAATTACATCAAACCACAACGGTTTTTACATTAATCATTTAAATATAAAAGTTGTATCTAGTTCCAAAATTACATCAAACCACAACTTTGCGATTTCTTCCTCCTTCGCTATTCTGTTGTATCTAGTTCCAAAATTACATCAAACCACAACTCGCAATGAATATCCAATCTTTACCAAAAAGTTGTATCTAGTTCCAAAATTACATCAAACCACAACTAATTCTGTATAGGTCAAAAATTCAGTTTTGTTGTATCTAGTTCCAAAATTACATCAAACCACAACGGGGTGTATTTAGTTCATTATTCTTCTTTTGTTGTATCTAGTTCCAAAATTACATCAAACCACAACCACTACCTACAACAAAATCAATCCAATAAGGTTGTATCTAGTTCCAAAATTACATCAAACCACAACGTTCAGAGGTTTATGCTAAAGCAGAGCCTAGTTGTATCTTATTCCAAAATTACATCAAACCACAACCAAATATGAATACACCTTTCACAACACTCAGTTGTATCTTATTCCAAAATTACATCAAACCACAACAACTAAATGTTGATTATAAGAATTGGTCTGGTTGTATCTTATTCCAAAATTACATCAAACCACAACCCCCATACTGGACAAATGATTCATGAGCTTGTTGTATCTTATTCCAAAATTACATCAAACCACAACGCGTGTATGTTCCTGAAAATTCAAACGCTGGTTGTATCTTATTCCAAAATTACATCAAACCACAACTAAGTTTGATTATGGACACTTTAGGTTTTTGTTGTATCTTATTCCAAAATTACATCAAACCACAACCTTTTAGGACTTACTCGTTAAATCTATGAGTTGTATCTTATTCCAAAATTACATCAAACCACAACGCTGGTTTGCAGCTGGTTCTCAAAATACAGGTTGTATCTTATTCCAAAATTACATCAAACCACAACCACAACGTCAAAAACTTCAAATCAAAGGTTGTTGTATCTTATTCCAAAATTACATCAAACCACAACAAAACTCAGATATATAAAATATCTGAGTTTGTTGTATCTTATTCCAAAATTACATCAAACCACAACTTTCAACATTAGTTCCGATGCAAACATAGAGTTGTATCTTATTCCAAAATTACATCAAACCACAACTAAAACTACAAGCTACATCATAAGTGAGAAGTTGTATCTTATTCCAAAATTACATCAAACCACAACTATTCCCCTCTTGCTCCTTATTCATTAGGAGTTGTATCTTATTCCAAAATTACATCAAACCACAACTATCAAGTGGTGTAGCCTCATTTGAAATCCGTTGTATCTTATTCCAAAATTACATCAAACCACAACTGAACAAGCACGTACAATTGCTGGTATTGGTTGTATCTTATTCCAAAATTACATCAAACCACAACCCCCATACTGGACAAATGATTCATGAGCTTGTTGTATCTTATTCCAAAATTACATCAAACCACAACTGAAAAAACTACACTTGTTTTTGCTGACGGGTTGTATCTTATTCCAAAATTACATCAAACCACAACCTAAAAATCTAGTGAAGTTGCCTACGGGCAGTTGTATCTTATTCCAAAATTACATCAAACCACAACTGTTGCTTATTCATCAATGGAAAAGATTTAGTTGTATCTTATTCCAAAATTACATCAAACCACAACTGATTTATCGTTAATGTGTACGGTAGTAATGTTGTATCTTATTCCAAAATTACATCAAACCACAACCCATGTCTGGCAGTGGTGCGCCTTACTCGAGTTGTATCTTATTCCAAAATTACATCAAACCACAACAAGTAGCTAAATATGCATTTGAACAAGCATGTTGTATCTTATTCCAAAATTACATCAAACCACAACCAACAGAAGTTACGATATCGGAATCGGTTCGTTGTATCTTATTCCAAAATTACATCAAACCACAACCATTTCGATAGACATAACAAACAAAGGTTAGTTGTATCTTATTCCAAAATTACATCAAACCACAACTAACAGCCCTAAGGGGTACAAGCTGGACGGGTTGTATCTTATTCCAAAATTACATCAAACCACAACCTTCAAGCGGAGTTAGTTCCTTGACCTCTTGTTGTATCTTATTCCAAAATTACATCAAACCACAACAGTAAACGAATCCCTTGCTTATGCGAGGGAGTTGTATCTTATTCCAAAATTACATCAAACCACAACCTGTAATTTGATGATAATTTTGAAGCCTTGGTTGTATCTTATTCCAAAATTACATCAAACCACAACCTGGTACAGGCAACCCTTTATCATGAAAATGTTGTATCTTATTCCAAAATTACATCAAACCACAACACAGGAGTGTCAAACTTGTTTACTTATCCAGTTGTATCTTATTCCAAAATTACATCAAACCACAACCGATAATCAGATTATTACGCATAGTTTGCCGTTGTATCTTATTCCAAAATTACATCAAACCACAACTGAACATCTGTTGCCTGTTCAAGATACCAAGTTGTATCTTATTCCAAAATTACATCAAACCACAACTTTGCTCGTGTTTGCATCAATCAGATTTATGTTGTATCTTATTCCAAAATTACATCAAACCACAACCTCCCTGCATCATCAGTCGTATCTGATACAGTTGTATCTTATTCCAAAATTACATCAAACCACAACATAGCGCTTCAAAACGCCCATTATTCAAGGGCTTTATATTAACTTCTATCACAAAAAAGTTGACTTTTTGCTACTATGAAGTGGCATGATTATGCAAATTTAGGATTTTAATCCAGTATTTCAAAGAACAAATTATATCTAAAACAATTCCAATTGCAAAGGCTGATTTTTACTCTCCTGTTTACTTACACCAATAAAATTTATCATATCTCCGTATTGTTTGTCAGTTATTCGTAAAAGGCTAACAGAGCCAAACTCGGGAATAAAAGATTCTACTCGTTTAACGTGAACATCGAGGCTCTCCTTTGAAGCACAATGACGTGTATAAACCGAAAACTGCATCATTGTAAAACCGTCCTGCAACAATTTCTTACGAAATTGCGAAGCTGCCCTTCGCTCTTTTTTAGTACTTGTCGGCAAATCAAAATATACAAATAGCCACATAATATGATATGCATTTAATCGTAACTGTTCCATTATCTTAAATCAGGATATTTCAGATTTTTTATTTCACCCGCATAAACCTTTGCAAGCGAAGATGTTGTCATTGACAAAGCAATCATTAAAGGACGCCTTAATTCATCAATAATAACATCATCTGTCAAAACCTTTAATAATTCTGCTTTATGTTCTTTTTCAAGCATAAAAATATCCGGGTCTTTTTTAAACATTTCAAAAACTCTCCTGTCAACATAGGGTCTGTATGGTTCCATAATATCATCGGCAAGACAATATGCATTGTACTTATTTCTATGATGTATTCCAAGAGTTGGCAACAACCCTGAACCAACAAGCGAACGTGCTACCGCCGCCCTCAAAATAATATATCCGTAATTAAGCAAATTATTAGGCGGATCCCCATACCTGTCACGGATAAACCTCTCACCCATTAGTCTTGGCCAATAAGTCCGGGCAGCAGTACCTTCCTTATTTTCAGTATCTCCCGACTTTACCTCTCTCGACATTTTCATAATATCAAGACTTTGCCTGTCATATAGTTTCAAAAGTCTTGACTGGTTTTTGATTTTAGCTTCTATTGTCTGCTTCCATAAATTTTTCTTTAAAGGCTGACTGGCATTTATTTGATTACGGAATATCTCTGTCTGCGAATTATGCGAATCAAGATTCAAAAGCATAGATTGAGGCATGTGTTTTGAATCGGCAAACACAACTGCAACATTATTTGCCACTAAGGCTTCAAGCAAAGGCATGCTTATACTAATCTGCATATTTTCCAGTATAACAAAACCAATATCCTCAACAGGAACAGTGCGTGTATCGCTTCCGTCTCTTGCTTCTGCCACCAATTGATTGTTCTTTAAACTTAGCCGGTAAGGGTTTGAGAAAAATAGGGTTCGTTTTAACATGATTATTATAATTTTGTAATTTTTCCAAGAGGGGAAATTCTAAAATCTACTCCTTCAATAAGAGCATTAAAATTACTCGCCTTAAACTTAACATAAGGAAATTCCCTACACTTTCCGATTACATCACCACCTTTTGGCGTTGTCAATTTACTTACTTTAAGAAATGGGTTAATATCATCTACAGAACATAATCGTTCATTGCTTACATTATATATTTCAAATTTTGCACCTTCCTGAATAGCATTTATCCTTATCTCTTTTTCAGATTGAATAACAAGTCCTTTCTTTTCCAGTTGCTTCTTGGTATATTTTAAATCCAACAGCAATTCATCTCTATATCTTTCATCAATCTGATTATTCATCGCTTTTATCACATCTGTTGTTGGTCTTGCTTCCTTATGAAAATACAATTTAATTCCATCACTGTCTACCCCTCTAACAATATATAGTCTTTCTTGCATTTCTATATTATCCATACTCCAAATTTCATCAGGTGATTCTTTATATAATAAGACTACATTCCCTGGTTTTATTACTTGCAATAAAGACATATTCTCATTAAAAACCGACAATATATCTACATCAGTATATCCATCCAATAAACCAGCTAAATCATTTTCAGATGTCTTTTTATAGATATTTGCTGCTTCTATATTGTTTATTATTTTATAATCTCTAATTATTTTACCTTTATTATTTTCACCTTCAAAAATTCCCATTAAATAATTACCTCCATTTACAGCATAATAATTTTCTTTGTATAAATACTTATCTTTTAAACTTATATCCCTGTGTTTTTTCACTTTTAAAGGGTCTTTAACCTGAGATTGGAATATTCTAACTTTTTTTATTGGAATCTTTTTTCCTTCATTCATCCAAATAGTTTCAAGTATTTTATTATTTGCTGTATCAGAATTAGCAAAAACTATTTTTTTTGCTTTAATTGCAGCTTGTACTTTCTCTTTTACTGCTTTATCTACAATTTTTTCTACTTCTACCTTCTTCAAATCCACTATTGCCTTTCTGACAACAAAATTTGGTATTACTTGTCCTGATGCATTTCTAATTATTTCTCCATTTTTATTTTGTGCTATTGCCCCATAAAATGTTTCTTTATGCAAACTTCCTCTCACAGAATCTCCTTGTTGATATATTACCTCTCCCTTACTATTCTTTTGTATTACTCCTCTCTTTCGTAATTTCTTTTTAGATTTCTTAGGTAAATCATCTGCGGTATAATGAGAAACAAAGACTTCTTTTTCAACTTTTTTCACATCTTCTGTAAATGTTGACCAAGGCTTTTCAAAATCAGGTTTTGTTTCTGCACCACGTATGTTCATTTCTTCATAGTCATGATAAAATTTTGCAAGTCTCTCATAGTTTTCTTTTGAAATACAGGCAATTGTAATTGCATCTATACAATGATGAATGTGATTTACCCTTGCTTTCTTTTCATATTCATCCTGCAAGCCCCATATTTTTCTAAAGTCAGCAACTGTATTCCCTTTTACAGTATATACCTTATCAAAAACAGTATTTAAATACATTCTTGAATACTTTGTTATTATTCCCGTATCGACAAGTTGACTATTTTTGAATCCAGAAGGCACATCTTCCATTTCAAATCTTCCATATTTTTCCCGCCAATACCTTTTTTCAAATACAAGTTTATGACGTTTCTGAATTGCTCTATCTTTTGCATCCTTATCTAATGCATTTTTTGACTGTCTAACTGCTATCGCAATTTGAATTTCTAAATTTTCATATTTCTCTTTCCATTTTTCAATTCTTGCAAGAATCTCATTATGATTCGATAGTTCAAATGGAATTTTATTTCGTTTAACCGACCTATTAAATGAACTATCACAAAGGGTTTTATTAACTTGAGAGTTATCAAATGATAAACTTCTTGGTATAGTATGTTCAATATCAAATTTAGGATTTGCCCCTAAAAAATCACTTATACAAATTTCTTTCCCAGTATAAAGGCATTTATGATTTTGCTCTTCCCAAAACTTATACTTTAATATATCATCAGCACTAGGTTCTGTATTCATTTTTTGAGATACATAATACTCTTTAATTCTATCAAAATAATCTTTACGTTGTTTTTCATTATCACTTTGCCATCTTTGATATGCTTTCCTTTCATTTGCATTCATCAAGTCTCTGGCCATTTCAATATTAACTTTCGTATTTGAATCAATTACCTCATTTTTAATCAATTCATTTATTACTTTTCGAAGTTGATGCAAAGCTCTCATTGCCATAGGATTTCTAACTGTAGAAACCATTGGAGATCCAAGATATAAATTTCCATCAACATTCCTTAAAGGCTTTTTATAGACCTCTATCGCAGCAGGATGATAAATATTTTCTAAATCCTTCTTAGAAACATCAAATTTCTCAATAATATATGCTTTTAGTTTTTCGTCTATTGTTTCAATCTTTGCAAACTCACCCCTATCATTATTCTTTCTCATCTGAACTTCTAAAAGTTTCAACAAACGATATTCAATTCGACCTTTTTTATCCTCACTAAAACTTGCATATTTATTTGCACCATAAAACGCTTTAAGGTGTTTTAGAATATCCTTTACAAAATATTCTTTTGCTTCATTACTCCAACATTCTCCATTTTCTCTGCATGTTTTAATAATTCCATTTACAATTTCAACAATTTGCTTTTCTTCATTTTGTGTTGATAATAATGTTTTAATTTCATCTGAAATATCTTTTTGTACTGACGGGTCGCTCCACTTTTCTTTTGGAATGACTGTATCCAAATTAGCCATAAAAACAGAATGTGAATAAATCATTCCCACTCTTAGGTATGGCAAAATCTTCTTTATTGCTTTAAGACTAAGTGATGAATAGTCCAGCTTTAGTTTAATTTTTGAAAACTCTTTTTGTTGTTCGTCATCAAAATTTAATTTCTCAACTGCAAATTCATTCAACTTAACATCTGAATCAAAAGTCAAAAGCACATGCCATGCTTCTTGTATACTTTTTGGCAAATTTCCATCATCATTTAATTTATAGTTAAATTCTGAATCAATAAAAGCATCTCCAAACAAGCTTTTAAATCTTGCTGAAACTGGACAACCAGAAACGGTAGTCTTCATTGAAAAATTAAATTGATAATATTCTGGCTTCTTATTTCTAGCTCTATAAAAACAGTATTGCTTTTTAGGTGCAATTTGCTTTACCAAATCTTCAAAATCAAAATGGTCTTTACTTTTCCTAAAAAATTGAGGTAATATTTTTTGTTTCTCTCCAGAATTCAAAAATCTCAATTTTTCATCATTAGGTGTTTTTATCTTAATATTATTTATAAAGCATAACATTCTATACTCTTCAAATAATGGATGTGAAATTGCACATCTTTGCTTGTTCTTTTCAAAAACACATTTCCCAATTAATTCTTTTTGTGATTTCAATGGTCTCTGATAAAAAATTGCATCTTTTACTGCTCCAACAAACTCTTTTGGTAAATCCTGAACTTCACAAATCTTATTAAACTCGCTCAAATAATGCTCTTCACGATGAGTATAAATATCCCTAATTTTCTCTCGATTAAGATATTTGTCATAAAAATATTGTCCTAGTGTTAACTCCCCTTTTTCTTCTGTAATATTCTTAATTGCTTTTTTAACTGCTCCATCACTTTCTTTTGTCCCCTCTAATCTATTACTTAAGAAACCTCTTCTCTGACAAATATGATATAATGCACGCCCAATCTTAAAACGATTTTCTTCTACATCTAAGTCAAGCTTTTCTGTTACTACCAAATTCCTAAAATAGTATGGCGTAATATTCTTATTTTCATCTGTCCGCCACCAGTTCTTAAAACTATCATTTTCCGGATAAACCTTTTTATATCTCCACAAACTCAACTCCTCTTCTGTCAAATTCGGACAACAGCCAAATTTTGAAAGCTGTTCTAATGTTCTTATTTTTCTTATTTTCCTGCGATATTTTATCCTCCTTGCACTTCGATATCCTGTCCTTTCAGCAGCTTTAGAACTCTCAATCCCTTTTTCTATTTTTACTCCTTCCTGAAAAATTCTAACTCCTTTATCTATCAATTGAAATTTATCTCCATCCTTATCCACAACAGCCCATCCAATACTGTTCGTTCCAAGGTCTAAACCTAATATTCTAGCCATAATACTTTCTGATTTATATACTTTAATCCGTGATTTGGTTATAAAAGTAATAATTTTATTTTGCAAAACGAAACATTTATAATATATTTGTAGTGGAATAAAATCCAAATTACATCTTATCACAATAAGGCTTTATGCCGAAGGATAAAGATCCTGTACTCCTGCTTCGGTAGGAGTTTTTTTTTGTCTATTACTTTAGCCTCTACATTCCATTCGCTCCCACGTTAACAACTATCAAAAAATAAATTATGTTAATACACCTGAAAATGATATTTTTGCGTTATTAAAATAAGACAAATGGAAAAAATAGAAAGATTAGAGCAAACAGCAAGTCAGGTACGACGTGATTTACTAAGAATGATTCATGCAAAAAAATCGGGACATCCAGGTGGATCGCTTGGCGTTACCGACCTTATAACATGTTTATATTTTGATGTAATGGACCATAGTCCTGAGAATTTTAATACAGATGGCAAAGGACAGGATTTATTTTTCCTATCAAACGGACATACTTCTGCAGCATGGTATTCTGTTTTAGCACGTAGTGGTTATTTCCCAATAAGCGAATTAGGTACTTTCCGTGCAATTGATTCTCGTTTACAAGGACACCCAACTACAGCAGAAGGATTAGAAGGAATACGTATCGCTTCAGGTTCACTTGGTCAGGGACTCTCAGTTGCTTGTGGAGCTGCTTTAGCGAAAAAACTAAACAAAGAGGACAAGCTAGTATATTGTCTAATGGGTGATGGCGAAATTGAAGAAGGTCAGGTTTGGGAAGCTGCCCTTTTTGCTCCTGCAAGAAAAATTGACAATCTAATTGCATTTGTTGATTTTAATGGTCAGCAAATTGACGGAACAACTAACGATGTAATGAATTTAGGAAACATTTCAGAAAAGTGGAACGCTTTTGGATGGGAAGTAATGGAATGTAACGGAAATATCATGCAGGACTTAGTTGATACAATTAACAAAGCAAAAGAAAAAACTGGTAACGGCAAACCTATCATGATTATCATGAAAACCGAAATGGGAAATGGCGTTGACTTTATGATGGGAACACATAAATGGCATGGAGTTGCACCAAATGATGAACAACTGGAAAATGCTCTATCCCAACTGGAAGAAACTCTTGGTGATTACTAAACAAATATTTTGAAAAAACTTATTTTAATATTATCAGCATTATTCTTTACTCTGGCAGTAAATGCTCAGGTAAAGAATTTTGACGAACCAGAAAAGCCACTTACAAGGATTCTTTTCATCTTTGATGCATCAACGAGTATGATCGAGACTTGGGAAGGAGAACAAAAGTTCATCAAAGCAAAAGAACTAATGTTCGAATTACTTGATTCTCTGGAGATTATCCAGGATGATGAAAATATGGAAGTGGCTTTAAGAGTATATGGTCATCAGAGTCCTGTCCCCCCACCCGATTGTCTTGATTCAAAACTCGAAGTTGCATTTGGGGCAAATACAATTGGTCTGATTAAAGACAAACTAAATACCATAGAACCAAAAGGTACTACACCTATTGCATATTCACTTGGCCAATCAGAGGCTGATTTTCCAGAATGTGATGATTGTCGAAATATTATCATTTTAATTACAGATGGAATTGAAATGTGTCAAGGAGACCCTTGTGAAGTAAGTTTGGCCTTACAAAAAAAAGGAGTTGTTTTGAAACCATACATTGTAGGTGTCGATATTGATGTCAATCTTGCAAATGTTTTAGACTGTATGGGCAATTACTTTAATGCTGCTGATGAACAAGAATTTAAACAAGCGATTAATACTATTGTTGCACAGGTAACAAATCTAACAACAGTAACAGTTAATTTGCTAGATACAGACGGAAAGCCACTTGAGACAAATGCAGTTATGTCGTTCCATGATAATTTATCGGGAGATATCAGATACACATACATGCATACAATGAACAATCAGGGAAATCCAGACACAATTTATCTTGACCTCCTTTCTGTTTATGATTTAAAAGTACATACTATTCCAGCAAGATATAAAGATAGTATAATACTAAAAGAGGGAGTCCATAATATTATTGATGTTCCTGCACCACAAGGAGTTCTTTTTGTTGATATTCAAGGTGACACAGCAATAAATTCAAATATCAAATGCATTGTCAGAAATGCTGGAATTCCTGAAACGTTATATATTCTAGACGCCGATAAAAAGCAAAAACTAATAACCGGACTTTATAATATTGAAGTTCTTACAATGCCAAGGTTATATTTTGATGCTGTTGAGATAGAACAAAGTGGATTAAATCATATTATAATTCCAGAACCTGGTGAGGTTATTATTAATTTTAAATCTCCATCATACGGGACATTACTACATGAACGTGGAGATGTTTTAACTAACCTTTATGACTTTAAACCCGGACAAACTCATTACAAATTCAGATTACAACCAGGCTATTACAGAATTGTTTTCAGGGAAAAAGACAAACATCAATCGATTAATACAAGTGAGACAAAATTCCGAGTAAAATCCGGAGATTTCAGAATTGAAAATCTATAATATCAAAAAAACTGAAAAATTTAGACAAATGAAATATACATTTACCGAAAAGAAAGACACTCGCTCAGGTTTTGGAGCAGGATTACACGAAGCAGGACAAAAAAATGAAAACATTGTTGCATTATGTGCTGATCTTACAGGATCATTAAAAATGAATGCTTTTCAAAATGAATTTCCAAATCGTTTTTTCCAAGCAGGAATTGCAGAAGCAAATATGATTGGTACTGCAGCAGGCTTAACAATTGGAGGTAAAATTCCATTTGCAGGAACATTTGCAGGTTTTGCAACAGGTAGAGTATACGATCAAATACGTCAAAGCATCGCCTACTCAAATAAGAATGTTAAAATATGTGCTTCACATGCAGGTTTAACACTTGGTGAAGATGGTGCAACACATCAAATATTAGAAGATATTGGTTTGATGAAAATGCTACCTAATATGACAGTAATTTGCACATGTGACTATAATCAAACAAAAGCAGCAACAAAAGCTGTAGCAGAATTTGAAGGACCAGTATATTTACGTTTTGGACGTCCTGCAGTTCCAAACTTTACAAATCCTGACGAAAAATTTGAAATAGGTAAAGCTCAAAAACTATACGATGGTACTGATGTAACAATTCTTGCTACTGGACATATGGTTTGGAAAGCAATTGAAGCATGCGAAAAACTTGCAGAAAAAGGTATCAGCGCAGAATTATTTAACATTCATACAATTAAACCTTTTGATGCTAAAGCTGTCTTACAATCTGTAAGTAAAACTAAAGCAATGGTAACTGCAGAAGAACATATGCTTAACGGAGGATTATTTGACACTGCTGCTCAAGCTGTAGCATTAAACAACCCGGTTCCTATGGAAGCTGTTGCAGTAATGGACAAATTTGGCGAAAGTGGGACTCCTGACCAGTTAATGGAAAAATATGGTCTTACAACTGAAAGTATTTGTCAGGCTGTTGAGAAAGTAATTAGTAGGAAATAAACTAAAAAATGACATTAAACGACGATAAAGATATCCTTCAAAAACTTAAGGATGAAAATACGCGTAATGAAGCATTTAGCTTTGTCGTCGAGAAATACAGCGAACAATTGTATTATCACATTCGTCGCATGGTTATTGATCATGATGATGCTAATGATTTAGTACAAGATACTTTTGTGAAAGCATTTACAAATCTTAATAAATTTAGATTTGACTCTGCTATATACACTTGGCTATATAGAATTGCTACGAATACTTGTTTAAACTTTCTTGATAAGAAAAAAAGACAATACACTTTTACTGCAATTAATTACGAGGACAAGTTAATTAACACTCTGGAAACGGATGAATATTTTGATGGTGACGAGATTCAAAAAAAGCTTCAAAAAGCAATATTAAAACTTCCACCCAAACAAAGACTTGTTTTTAACATGAAGTATTTTGAAGAATTGAAATATGATGAAATTTCTGAAATACTTAAAACATCAGTAGGAGGATTAAAAGCATCCTATCATCATGCGGTAACAAAAATTGAAAAATATTTGAACGAAGATTAAACCTTTTATAGGCACATTTGTCATATAAAATATTGATTATGAAAAATTTAAGCGACATACCGAAAAAAAATAACTTCAAAACTCCTGAAGGTTATTTTGACAATCTGAATAAGGAAATAATGTCGAAAGTTGAGAAAGAGACAAATTCCACTCCTAGATCTACTTTTTCTATCTTTAAACCATATATTTATATGGCTGCGTCTATGATTGTACTTGTTAGTTTACTAAAATTCACGCTTAACACTTTCGTTGATAAAGATCCTGTCATTAATCCTAACATTGAAGCTAAGTCAGACATTAGTTTAGAAGAATCTATTTTTAGCTTATATGAGGATGACATTGCTTTTTACGAATATCTTGAAGAAGATTATGAAACCTATGCTTCTAATGATATTGCTGATGAAGATATTGAGGAATATCTAAGCTCCTATTACCTTGAATATGAATTATTGTACGAATAAATTATAAGTTATGAAAAAACACAAACTCATTTCACTTTCCCTAATATTTAGCTTACTTGCTATTTTTGCTTACGGACAACATGAAGATTGTCCTGGAAAACATTTTGATGAAGAGAAGATTAATGCTGAAAAAGTAGCTTTTATAACAGAAAACCTTGACTTAACTGTTCAAGAAGCTCAAAACTTCTGGCCTCTTCACAACGAATTCAGCAAAAAAATGGATAAGTTATTTGTAGAAGAGCATAAATTGTATCGTGAAATCAAAAGAAATATCAGTACCCTCTCAGATACAGAATTAACGACAAAAACAGATCGCATTATTGAAATCAATAGCGAAAAAGCTGAGCTATCTGAAGAGTATCACGCAAAATTCAAACAAGTTCTCCCAATAAAAAAAGTTGCCTTACTATATAAGGCAGATAAAGAGTTTAGAAAACATTTAATGCACAAATACAAAGGTCGCAAAGAAGAATAACTTAATTTCAATAATTACTAATGAGTTTTGAATTTGTGACAAACGATAATCTTTTTCAAAAGGTTATTGCCCCTATTGCCAATACAAAGACACATGTTTGGATTGGCACCGCTGACATTAAGGACATGCATGTTCATCATAAAGGTAAAGTAAAATCTTTTCTTGAAATTCTAAACGAATTATCTAAAAAGAGAGTTAAAATCAGATTATTGCACGCTAAAGAACCAGGAGAAAACTTTAGGAAAAGCTTTGATAAATACCCATTACTATGGAAATCTCTTGAAAGACAATTATGCCCAAGAGTGCATTTTAAGATTATCGTTATAGATGGAAAAATGGCATATATGGGATCTGCAAACCTCACTGGTGCCGGATTAGGAATTAAGAGTAAAGACACACGTAATTTTGAATCAGGTATTATTACTTCAGATCCTATATTAGTTGAAAAAATCATGAATCAATTCGATGAAGTATGGATGGGCAAATTTTGTAAAAACTGCAAAAGGAAAGACTATTGTAATGATCCGATTATTTAGGTCTAATTATCATCGATAATATTTTGAATATAGTCACTTTGAATTATTGTTTCCGGAATTGGAAAATCAAACCAATCCTGTAATGGTACATCAAAACCAACACCATGCATAAAGTTAAACATGGACTTCTTAAGTGGAAAACTAAACTTAGTATGATCAACTCCTGTATTATCGACAAACTCGATATCATTATTAGCGAATGAAATTTCAGCCAATTTTGGATTAATACTATATTTCTCAGATTTCAAACCAACATTGGAATGTGCAGTTAAAGCAAATTGATGCCAAAAACCAGAGTGAATTATTCCTAGTTCAAACATTTGTCTAACCATTTCCAAACTATCAATTGTTTCTTGTTCAGTCTGACTAGGAAATCCATACATTAAATAAGCATGAACCATAATTCCTGCATCAGTAAAGTTTGCAGTAACATTTGCAACCTGCTCAACACTTACCCCCTTATTTATCAACTTTAATAGTCTGTTAGATGCTACCTCTAGACCACCAGCAACAGCAATGCACCCCGACTCAGCAAGCAATTCACACACTTCCAGTGTGAAATTTTCTTCAAATCGCACATTCGTCCACCAAGTAACAGACAAATTTCTTTTTATAATTTCTAAAGCAACACTTTTCATCAGTTTTGGAGGTGCAGCCTCATCAATAAAATGAAATCCAGTTTCCCCTGTTTGTAAAATAATTGCCTCCATCCTATCTACAAGAACATTCGCTGTATTAGCAATGTAATCTTTTATGTAGGGTAAAGAAATATCACAAAAAGCACATTTGCCCCAATAACATCCATGAGCCATCATTAACTTATTCCATCGACCATCACTCCATAAACTATGCATTGGGTTTACAACTTCTATTACGGAAATATACTTTTCAATATGCAGGTCAGAATAATCTGGAGTTCCAACATCCATAGGATTATAATCGATACGGCTTGACTTATCATTAAAATAAACCTTATTATCCCTCATAATAAAAGTTCGTTTTAAGATTAATTCTTCTATATTATTTTCATGCAAGCTATCAAAAATCAACTCAATAGGTAGTTCTCCATCATCTAAGCTAATAAAATCAAAGTAATCAAAGACTCTTTTATCAGAAACTGAACGAAGTTCTGTATTTGCAAAACCTCCACCCATAGCAATTTTAATATCTGGATAATTCTGTTTTATGTATTGAGCTATTCGAAATGCCGAAAACAGATTACCTGGGAAAGGCACTGATATGCAAACAAGTTTAGGATTATGTTCTTTAAGTTTTAAGTCAGTAATATTATTGGTAATAGCATCTATATAGCTTAATTCGTTTTGTAGATTGTCATTTAATTCATCAAATGAATTTGCACTTCTTCCTAGCCTTTCAGCATAACGACTAAATCCAAAATTTGCATCAACACATTCTACAATAAAATCCGACAAATCTTCTAAATACAGAGTAGCGAGAAATTTAGCCTGATCTTCCATATCCATCTCATCAAACATCCAACTTACAGAATCTACCTGATTAAATCTAAAAGCTTCCGGAAGAATTGATTTGTTGATTATTTGTTTCCAGTATCTACGGTTATGACCTTGTAAAAAAAATATAACCCCATCAATTGTAGAAATATATTCATTTTTTTTTGAGAATATTTTTTTTGAATTATTAGAAGCTTTATCGATTGACTTTTCTGCAATCTTAAAGACTGTACTTAATCCATGTTTAGAAAACAATTCTAAAATCACTTCTATTCCCAAGTCAACCTGATATGAACTAATTCCTTTTGTATTTAAAAACCCTTTTAAAAATACCGTTGCTGGATATGGTGTATTTAATTGTGTAAACGGAGGAGTAATTAAAAGAATATCTTTCACAATTTTTGTTTTCGATGTTTAAGATACAAAGGTATAATTTTAAATATTTATTGATTGTGACAAGTTAGTTTATTTTCAATGCACTTTGTCACAGAAATGTCAAATATCCAAATACCACTCAGGATTAGTGTATTTATACATTTGCTCACCATACGACATTATGACCTTTCGATTTTTAATTTCATAAGTACATTTCTCTCCCATTATTCCTGAAATAATAATAGTAGTTTCATCTCCATATTTATCAATCCTTATTAAGCGAGCCAACTTATTATTTTTCTTTATTGAGATATCGAAATGACATACTGGACACATAAAACATACATGATCACCGTCTTTTACATCAAAATCAGAACTAGTTTCTGTTGTATAATTACCAAGCTCAGTATGCAGATGAATAATTCCACGTTCTGTTTTATTTTTCCTTACGAGTAAAACAATACTATTTCCAATATTTAAGTTCTTTCTGCAATTCGGGCATTTATAATGTTCTTTCATAACGGTAGATTTTAATATTAATATTTCAATTTTCAACCATTTATAAAATACGAAATAAGAATTAGGATGTCAAGTAAAGTTTTCAAAGTAATTATTAAAACAGTTAAACTTATCCTGTTTTACTAGATTTACTTTGTTACTTAGTTTTCGAAAAAACTAACTCATGTGCCAAATTCTGATTAGTTAGGTTACACAATTTTTTAAATATTTAACCTCTACTTTATAAACACAATACTTACTATCGACTTACACCACTAAATGTAAAATCATAAATGATAAATTTTTGTCATAATCTTTGCAAACCTTCAAAACTCGGTTATAGCAAATATATACGCCAAAAATGATTTCATTTGCATTATGCCCTCCCCCGGACTGCGAATAAATTCTTGTCCAGGGTTACTAATATTATGCTCCTAAAGGAGCATGGCAATATTTTAGATTATTGCATAATTCAAAAACAAAAAAATGTCATGTACTTAATAAATCTATTTTAACCTACTTCTACCAAACCAACAAGACTATAAAAATTATCATCACAATAAACGAGATATGATTCTTTTAGATTCGATAGAATCTCTTTAAGTCTTATGACAGTAAACTCTGGAAATATCTTTTGAATATCATCAAGCAAATCTTGCAGAGTATAAATTTTCTTTTGTAAGAGTTTTAGAACTATTCCATAGTCTTGCTCACCAAAAATAATATTCTCAATTTCTGTGTCATTACAAAACTCGGTATAATAATAAACTCCTTCATTTTCTAATAAAGTGTAAGAGTATGTATTTTCTTTATAATGTTCTTCAGCTATTGCTAAATGACTCCAGGCATCAGCATTTACAGGCATTTTCTCTTTATATCTAAATAATCTAAAACGATTATCACCTTCTGAGAAACGTTTGGGCATCAAATATGTAATATCATCGCAATCATAAGATTTTCTTTCAATCTCAGTTAGAGTTTTGTAATATTTAGAAGTAGATGACAATACTAAATCAACATAAATATGTTCGAATTTTACAACAGGATTATTGTAGAAAAACCTTAAAAACTTTAGGTTATCAATACAGTTTAAAATATCGTCTTTAGTTTCTCCAGGAATAAATCGTATTACATTAACAATTGGAGAAATTGAGTATTTAATAGACTCTTTAACAAAGAAAATATTATCAGCAAAAGTATTTCTCTTATCCATCATTTTTAGATGCTTATCTGATAAACCATCATATCCAATAAATAGATTTTTAAAACCTGCAATTGCCATTTTCTTCATAATAGCAGTGTCAATCTCTGGATTTGGAATAATCTCAGCCCAAAATATCAAGTCTTCTTCTGACTTAAATTTTAGATCTATAATCAAATCTAGTAGTTCTTCAAAATGTATCAGATTTCCAAATGTATCACTGTCAACGAACGAAAATGTTGTTATACCATATTCTTCAATAATATATTCTATTTCTGCTACGATATTCTCAGGTGTTCTAGATCGCAATTTATAACCACTATTAAAATCGCAAAACTTACATCTGCGCCAATTACAAGAACGAATAGTATTTATAGGGAAATTTATTTCATCATCTTCATCGTCAGAAAATGGATAAGCATCCATATAATCGTCAAAATTGGGAAAAGTATAATTCGAAAAATCAAGATACTCACTTTTTAATTGTTTAGACTGAACTACACTTTTATTTTCTCTATAAATCAAACGTGGAACATTTTCAAAATCCGGATTATCCTCATTAATCTGTTGATATAGAGACAACAAAGGATATTCACCTTCTCCCCAAGTAACAAAGTCGAAATACTGACATAAATTCATGGCTTCTTGAGCGGCATCAACACTTCCAAAACCACCAACTACAATTTTAACATCCGAATTAACTTTTTTAATCTCTTCAGCTAAAATTAATCCCGGAATCCATTGATAATACTTTGCACTAATACCTATCAAAGTAATCTCAGAAAAATCTAAATTTTGTAACTCTTCTCGAATTACATCCATTATTATTTTCTTTTTAGAGCTCAGATTTTCTGTATGCAGTTCTGTGTAATCATCTTCTATAGCAGGTTTAAGTTCCTGCATTAGTTCAATAATTCTATTATTTCCTATTTTATTATCTTCTTTATCGTTTAATAAGGATAAGAAATGTAGCATTCTCTTTTCCGGATCCTCACTATCTGTATAGTCATCCATCGATGACAAATTAAAATTCCAGTACTTAATACTTGTTTCTACATTGTTCATTTCCATGAACGTTTTCAATACAGAAAAAGCGATATTTGGAGTATTGATATCATACGGAGGCAGGCAATTTAGAAGGATTTTCATTTGTCTAGTTTTGAGATTTGAATATTAGCAAATTTGATTTTATCTTCTATTCAAACTCATCTCTATGGCCAATATAGTTTCTCCATTTATCAATACATGCGAGCATATCTTCAGGTAAATTTGAATCATAGAAAACTTGTTCGCCAGTACTTGGATGTTCAAAACCTAATGATTTAGCATGAAGAGCTTGTCTAGGTAAAAGTTTAAAACAATTTTCGACAAACTGCTTATATTTCGTAAATGTAGTTCCTTTTAGAATTTTATCCCCGCCATAATCAGCATCATTGAAAAGTGGATGGCCAATATGTTTCATATGAACACGAATTTGGTGAGTTCTTCCGGTTTCTAAACGACATTCTATAAGATTTACGTATCCTAATCTTTCGAGTACTTTATAGTGAGTGATTGCTTCTTTACCATACTCCCCATCTGGAAAAACATCCATTACTTTTCTATTTTTGAGACTACGACCAACATGTCCGGTTATTGTACCTTCATCTTCTGGCATGTTTCCCCAAACCAGTGCAATGTAAGAGCGCTTACATGTATGATCAAAAAACTGCTTTGCTAATTTAGCTAAAGCTATTTCAGATTTTCCAATTACTAGTAGTCCAGAAGTATCTTTATCGATACGATGAACTAAACCTGGTCTAACTTCTACACCATTAAACATTGGTAAATCTTTAAAGATATATGCCAAAGCATTAACCAAAGTACCATCTCCGTGACCAACACTAGGATGCACAACCATACCTGGTTTTTTATTTACAATCAGATAATCTGGGTCATCATAAAAAATATCCAATGGAATATCCTGTGGAACAAGTTCGTGTTCAGTTTTAGGATAACTTAAAACAATACTTACTACATCACCAGGTCGAACTTTATAACTATTTTTTGTTGGCTTTCCATTAACAAGAATATTGCCAGCATCAGCAGCATTTTGTATTCTGTTTCTAGAAGTGTTTGGCAAGTGCCCAACCAAATATTTATCCAAACGCATTAGTGTTTGACCTTCGTCAACATCTAGTCTGTGGTGTTCGTATAATTCGGATTGTTCGAGTTCTTCAATTGAGTCGAAGTCTACTTTTTCATTTTTTACCATAATATGCTATCTCAAAATCAAAAATTTCTTGGTTTTGAAAACATTAAATTCAGATTCCAAGCGAATAAAATAAGTCCCTTCCTGCAAATCACCAATAAATATCTGTTCTGAGTTATCAGTGGAAATAATTAAACGTCCAACAGCATCATAAATATGAGTTGACACATAATTATCATCAGTTGAAATATTTAAATAATCTCTAGCTGGATTTGGGTATATATCAAAATCTGTCTTAACAATTATTTCAGGGGTTAAAGCTGATTTATCAAATACATATTCAAATACAGGTCTAACCATCATAGAGCCATTATATGCATGAGGTTCCCATGTTCCTCCAACATTATAGAAAATATGAGATCCTGAATCGTTATTCAAATCATATCCACAATTCAACATATCATCTGTGGTTTTAATCCAACCAATATAAAATGTTGTGTCAACATAAATTGTTGTATCTAAAGAATAATACAGAAATTTATTGGGCTCATCACTATAATATGGTTTTGCACCTATTCTTTGACATAATGTATCTCCAGGCATCCCATTATCATCATCCCAAACTGTTAAAAAGAAATAATCGGTATTTGCCTCATTTAACACCTGATTAAAATAAATGTATACCCCTTTTAAAGAATCTGCTTTCAGAGGAGTAAATTGAACACATAAACTTGAAAATGCAGTTCCCTGACCAGAAATACCATATCCTTTTTCAGCTGTGCCATCATCATAAGCATAATAATTATTAAAATTTTGATAATACTCTATTGTATCATTCCATCTATACCTGTGTCTATCTGCAGTGAGGTCAGTTTTCAGAAAACCTTTTATCAGGAATTTTGCAGAATCTTCTGCATCTGAATTAAAATCATATGATATTGGTCTGGAGTAATCAATTATTTCAAGAGGCAAAATATTTTCAGAATCATCAAGCATTGAGAAAGTGGGTTCAGTTCCATACATATCAATAATTTCGACTTGTCTATTAATATTTTTAGTATCAAGTCCAAAAGAACTACGATAAGTAAAAGTTAAAGTATCTTTAACTAAATCTTCCCCTATCGATTCTTTAAAATGATTCCATGGTACTGATTCAAATCCATATAATTTGCTTCCAAAATTTTTGATAAACGCAACATCATTTGCCAAAGTATCGTCCCATCTGCGAGCAGTGTCAAGTTTTACATAGTCAATATTCCAAACATCTGTATTACTAACCCAACTAGGTTCATAATTACTACTTATACTTGCATAGTTTAAAAATCTAAATTGAAACCCTTTAACCAAATATTCATCATCTGTAATTGGAATCATCACAACATTAAAAGTATCCATAGCTTCGCCGCCTTCGACATTCCAAACACTCAACCAATTATCGTCAGTATCTTTAAATTGCAAAACCAAAGAATCTCTTTCTTCAGGGACGTTTCCACTTCCACCAGCCTGATAATAAAAACTAAGATATACAGAATCTTCTGCTAACACATCAAGGTTTATTGGAGCGGAAGTCATAAAATCTGCAATCCCACTACTTAAAGAAGGCAAATGAGAATACACTTCTCCAGTTTCATCAATTGCATCCAAACTTGCTACATTAATTGAAATTGGGTTTATTGCATAATCGTTATGAATAAATGCATATAAATCTAACCATTTACTTTGATCTGGATACATCTTAGAATTAGCAAAATCATCAAAGAAAGGTAATTCAATAGTATCAACTTCCTGTACGTTTCTATTTTGTATTTCCAACTTATACTTTTTGTTATATTCCTTTAAAGTAGGGTTTCCACAATCCACAAAAGTTTCTTGAGCATTGATAAACACAAAAGGCAATAACAGTAATATTATTATTATAGTTTTTTTCATCGATTATTCTGTTTCTTCTTCCGACTCAGTCTCTTCATCAGCCTGACTTTGCATAGCTTCAATAAGGCTTTCATCTATTGTCAACCAAATATCAACATTATAACCCAGATTTACTTCATTTATTGTGCTATGACGCGGAGATTGCTTATAAATTTTAGCATTGACAGAATCTTTTTTATTCTGTACAGTTTCGTCATAATTTACAGCACCTGTGTTTAAGTATAAATCTAAAAGCTGATTACTCGCATCCTTATATGACAAACCAATTAATGATGGCACTAGGGTTGTTTTATCGCTCAAACCTAATCCAAGAATTAAGTCAATTTTTGATCCTTTTTTAATCTTTGTTCCTGCAGCAATATCATCTCCATCATACATTTGCTTTATCACCACATTAACTGCAATATCCGGAACATATCTAAGATTACCAATTATTAAACCGTAAGATTCTGCTAAAGAATTTACCTGACGAATAGACAATCCTGTAAATTGTGGCATGGAAATTAACTCATCCTGGGTTGAATTTACTATTAAATAAATTCTTCTTCCATTTTTCACAAGTGATTCTGGTCTTGGATTTTGTTCTACGATTGCACCTTTATCAACTTTATCGTCAAAAACTGTATCTACAATCACATACGCAAAGCCTCCATCTTGAATTTGTTGAATAGCTTCCTCAGCATCTAGACCGACTAAAGTTGGTACAGTAACAGTAATTCCGTGTTCTGTAAAAGATTTTAGATAAAATTTTAATACAAAAAAGGCTATAACAAAAAAAGCAATTGCGCCTAACACATTAAATATAAACAACTTGCTTATTAAAAACCTGAATATTCTCTTAAATTTCCCCTTCATTTCGAATCAATAAATATAATGCTGTAAAAATATTAAAAATAATAGAATATTCAACACATGTAGAGTAAAAAAAAAGGCTGTTAAAACAGCCTTATATATTTTTAGTAAACAACCACCACCACACCAGTAAATGGTTCCATTCCATTTCGAAGATCTACAACATACTGATATGAACCAGCAGGCACAAAATGCCCATTAAAAGTTCCATCCCAGAATTCACTATCAGATGCCCCTTGATATATATGCTGCCCCCAACGACTAAATACGTTAACATATGCTCCTGAGTACATTTCGATATATTCAATTTCCCAAGTGTCGTTAATACCATCTCCATTTGGGGTAAATGCATCTGGAATACCAAGACAAAGTTTACTGCTTTCCTCAACAACAAGCCCTACAGCCTTTTGACATTCATTCATATCACTAACAGTAATAAAATACTGTCCTGCCAATAATGAGTGTGATAAAGATAAAGAATCACCATTTGACCATTGATACTGATACGGCATAGTTCCTCCATCTGCAATTACATTTATATATCCATCGTTATAACCTTTACAAGTAACTCCAGCAACGTCAGTTTCTACAATTAAAGGTGTTGGTTCATATATCGTAAAATACGAATCTGCAAAACAACTATTATCATCATAAATTTTAATATAATATTCACCAGCACTCAAAGAGACTAACTGTTCTCCTGTACCAATAAACTGATCAAACTGATACCATTGGATTGTATATGGCAGTGTTCCTCCATCTCCACTTCCAAGTGCAATACCATCGTACCTTCCTGTACATGAAACATCTGTAGTAACAATTGACACACTCAATTTCTTTTCTGGTTGATTAATTACAACATAATCAGAAAGCGAACACCCATTCACATCCTCAACTACAACCGAATAAGTTCCTGCTGTTAAAGAAGATATGTGACTTGATAACGGGCCATGCTCCCATGAATACACATACGGATCAATTCCACCAACTACACTAACAGTTGCAGATCCATTAGCTTCTCCTCTACAAAGCACATCCTCATGTTCAATACTCATAGTTACAACTTCTGGCTGAAGAACATCATAGCTATCTACACCATAACATCCATAAGTATCGGTAATTGTTACAGAGTACAAACCAACTCCAATTCCAGTAATATCTGAACCAGCTTCTCCAATCTCAGACCACTCATAATTATATGGAGGTGTACCATTTGACATATCTGAATGCAGAACAGCTGTTTGGTTACCAAAACACATAATATCTTCAACTTGTGTAATTTCAACTACACCTGCTCCAAAGAACCCCACTGTTACAGTCTGAATTTCTTCACATAAGTTAGCATCAGTAACAGTAACAGTATAATCACCTGGATGCAAACCAGTTATTGGACTGCCTGAGTATCCTTCTGTTACATCAATAACATAACCTCCAGCACCTCCACTTGCATTGGTTATTATTTGACCATCTAGATAGCCACACTCTGTTGGAACTGTAACAATATCTGCAACTAAATCTGGAGGGTCTGTTAAAGTATGGCAAATCACCAACGAACAAGAAGCTGCATCTGTTACTGTTACGCAAAACTCCTGTCCGCCAACAAGTCCTGTACTAGGATTAGAAGTAGAACCACTTGGCCAGATATAATCATACGATGGCGTTCCTGTTAATGGTAATATTGTAATTTCTCCTGTTGCTTCCTGATAACATAGAGGATCAATTGCAACAACATTTGCAGTAATTCCTGGGTTCACTACAATATTTGCACTTGCAATTACTTCACACATATTAACATCAGTAACTGTTAATATATAAGCACCTCCATCAGTCACATCACAACCAGCTATTAATGGATCTTCATCAGTAGAATTAAACATTCCTGGCCCAACCCAACTATAAGTTGCACCAATAACTGTTGTTGCATTTAATTGAATATCTTCACCTTCACAATATGGAGAATCGTCACTTATTACAACAGGAGTTACTGGATAAACTACAACATCAGTACTAGTTGATTCAGTACAACCATTTGAATCTGTTACAACAAGGGAATATGTCCCAGTCATTCCAATATCAGCATTAATTCGTGAAGGATTTTGTTCTATCGATGTATACACTCCTGGTCCAGACCAACTATACGTTGATGCCGGATCATCGCTCATTCCAGTTAAGTCTAAAGTTTCTCCCTGACAAACAGGTGTATTACTAGATGCTATAGCATTAATTGGAGGAGTATTATTAAGATTAATAGTTTCAACGTATTCACATACACCTTCCGAATCTGTTATAGTTAAAGTATAAGTACCAGGACACAAATTAGATATCGTTTGATTGGTTGAAGTAAATCCTGAGGGACCACTCCAATCAATAAAATATGGAGCTGTTCCACCAGTCAAATTTGATATCTGAATTTCACCATCACATGAGCCAGAACATCCAGCATTTGCATTAATATTAACATCTGCAGATATCCCAACAACTGTGAATAATAACTGATCTAGTCCATTTGTATTTGTACATTTATCCTCTACACTTCCAGCGTTCAAAGTCAATATATAATCACCTGATTGAGACAAATAATCTCCTAACTCCAAAGTCCATACATCATCATACCATGTACCTGCATATGTATTAGCTGATGCTGAAGCACAAACTACACTCCAAGTATCATCAATTGAATATGTCCCACTAGGGCCAGTAAGTTCAAAATCAACGGGTTGTACACTTGAACACCAAACAGCTTCACTAAACTGTACAGTTAAAGATGAAGACCCACAATAAGGAGCATATAAAAGATTATCCATTACAGGAGGAGAATTATCTAATATCTGAGCTGTAGAGTTTCCAAAATCAATAGAATATCCTCCAGGACCTCCAACATAACTTGATATATGCAAAGCAAACGTTTCCCCCGCAGTTACCCAAATAGGATTATTATATGCATTTCCTGAACCTGAGCCTGGCCAATATTGACAATCCGTTGTCCCTGAGTCTTCCATACCAGTAGAAGTACCTGTTCCAATATCCCCCCACCAATTACAAGATACTGGAGGATACGTTTGATAATCAACTAAATCAAAGCAAGTTACGCCACCATTTAAACTATGTAATGACCAATCATAAATCTCACTCGAAGGGTGTGTAATAGTAAATTTCAGCCACCCATCAGATTGAGCAGTAAAAGAATACCACATACTATTTAACTCACCATCCAGCATGCAATTAGGACAGTTATCATATGTATCAGCCCAACCAGATCCATAATTTCCGGCTTGTCTAAAATCATATAGATCATAATAATTTCCTTCACCTAAAGCAGCGAATGTATGATTATTGAATGTATTACATAATGGCAATGCACCTAAACAATCCTGTTCTGTTGGAGTTGGCAATAATTTATATGCAATAGTACCAAGTGCAATGCCACTATTTTGACAATTATATTCATAAAGCCCTATCGAATATGTTCCACTTGAAGGACAGACCCAAACAATTTCAGAACCTAATCCACAATGATCATCATTAACTTCATAAACAATCGTACCTACATCATTATGAATGTTTATCATCGGGTCATCAGTATAGGAGGCTCCTCCTTGACAAAAAGTAAAAATAATAACTTCACTTGCACCTATAGTAAAAGTATATCTATCACCAGCTTGAACTCCAGGAACTGTTTGCCAATTCACATCAGGTGTAAGATTTCCAGCTAAGGAACTTCCAGAACAAGCATATATATTATTACTAGCGACAATCATAAACAAAACGCTAACAAATAACAATATAAAAAACTCTTTTTGATTATTCATAGTAATGGTTTTTATTATTCAACTATAAAAACATCTGGTTGGGATAATATCCTTTCTTGTTTCAATTCTGTAAAAGAATTAAATTGGTCATGTGATATAATGATTGGATATGTAGCAGTACCTTCTTTCTTTACCTTTTTATACTTTCCTCTGTGGTTTGAAATCCACATATCTTTTTCTTTGTTGTATTCTTTTTCTGTCAATATATTCCCACTTGGAAATCCATCTAAAGGCAAATACTTTTTTGATGAATACAACTGTGTGTGTTTTGATTTTTTTAAAACTCCATTAAAAGAAACAGATGAAAAGTCATAGTCATACCCCTTAGCATTTAACAAAGCTCTTACATATTCAGGAGAAATTGATTTTGGAACATACAATTGACACCTAGTTGTGCTATCTTTATATGTGAACATTCGACCACCAATAATCTCTTCATCAGATAATAAAAATTCTAACAAATTTGCTCTTTCAATTTCATCAATACCTAAGCCATCAATTTGAAAAAAAACAACAATAGTATTACTATCCATTGCAATCCTTGACCTTTCAAATTTTAAACTTTGGCTAAATACAATAGAACAAGTACCCATCAGACTGATAAGTATGAACAATAATTTCATCTTCATAGTTGTATATTTATAACAAATGCTTACTCAAAGGGACTCTCTCATTCACTTTGATTTACTGCGAATATAACAATTTTAATGATATAATTCAACTTCTCTCCTAAATATCAACGACATATGTTAAAAAAAGTTGCCTCCCTTTAAATTGAAAATTTAAGTTTCTACCATTATTTTAATGAATAATACTTTATTATAATTATACTATCTCGAGAATCAATTCAATATTTCGAGCTATAAAATGTACAACGACATATTACGAAGTAATTAGCAAATATAACCCCTAACTGAAAATAATTAAGCACAAATTTGAATTAGAAACGATGTGCGTTGGTCTTAAAGAACTACTGAGTGGTTTCTGTGTTCATCGAAAAGCCTGCTCTTGCCTTGTGACCTGCTAAGTACTCACAAGCACCTTTTAAATATTTAGAAAATGTGAGTAATTATGGAATAAATAAAACTGTTACAACGTGTGTTATCAAGTTTTGATTACAGTTCTTTTCTTTCTTTAGGGCGAGATGAGCGATAAAACCCTTAAAAGCTGAGCGAATAACGATTAACTCTTCTTTGCTCCTTTCTTTACTTGTACTGAGAATTTAGAAGTATCAAGCATTAAAGAAAGGCAATTGAATAGTATAAACAAATCAATTTTGACAATACTGAAATACTTTCCACTAAATTCCTTTGTAATGACCAAATTCTTTCGTGGGAGCCCCCAATTTAATCTTAAGTAATCTAAATAATCCTAAAAGCATAGACTATTATTAATCCATATCTTCGTCTTCTTCAACAACAGTGTTGGTAGGGTATACTTCTGAGAAAGAAAAATCCTCCTGAAGCTTATAAATATAAACTGTAGTATTTGAGAAAGATTTTTTAGCATATATTGATTTATGAGCATATTTCATTTTACCTCCCAGACCATCAAATTCTTCTTCACATGTCAAACAACGAGAAAACTCCTTGCCATGACGCTGAAGCTTTGGAATAAAGTTATTAACCGCATCGTAAGCTAAAAATGAATAGCCATCTGGCTCACATAAAAACACATCATGATATTTTGAAACAAAATCATTCGTGAGGGTATCAGCATAGTTTATGTTTTGGCAAGAATAATATGCAAATTTTACTTTTCTAAAATAATTTGGATCAATACTCTCATACTCTAAAATCTTCTCACTTCCAATAAGCGTAATTTCATAATCTTTTAATGGAAATAATTCTGTGAATATCTTCATTGTGGCTGCCTCATCAGCAAAAGGCAAGAAAAATACATTCTCGGTGTCCTTACTAATTAAAGATTTTAATGAATGCAGCGATTTTCCATTAAATTGAATCTTAGTCACATCCAAAGTATTAATTGTATCCTGTATAAACTTCATATAAATATTGTTTGCTATTTCCACCATATCTGATTGTTGCCCTTGAACAATAAAATATTTACATTGTGGATGTTGCGAAGCATAACTTGCAAGGTTTTCATAAACAAATTCATTAGTCGTTTTTAACGCAATATTATTTGGATATTTTTTCAGTATATTGTCATCAGTAACAAAAGGTAATATTACACTAATTTTTTTGTCAGATAAATTGTCATTTAAATATTCAATTTGACTTTTAAAAGCAGGTCCAATAATTAAATCCACATCATTAAACTTATTTTTATCAATTAAATCAGCAATTACCGTGTTCTTTTTACCAATATCATATACTTGTAGGTTAATTTTTACATCTTCTGATCGCATTTTATCTAATGCAATCAACAAACCTGAATAAAATGAAACTATTTTTTCTGTTAGCAAATATAATCTCTGATCGCGATTACTAGAAGCTTGATTATAAAGCGATCTCATATTATTTGAAACTTCAAAAGGTAGTAAAACTACAATATTAAACTCTTTCCCATAAGAATGCCATGTTGCCGTATCACAAACATTCAAACTATCTACATTTAAAGTATCAATGGTTAATCCAACCTGAGCCAAACTATCTATTAAATTTTGCTGATCAGTAAGTTCCACAACAAGCTTTTTAGGAAATTTTATTACTTGTTCTATACGAATAGAAGTTTCATCCAAATCAGGGTTTAATGCTAAAACATCTTCTTTAGAAACATCATATTTTCTGATTAAACCATAAAAAGTATCTCCTTTTGCTACAGTATGATAAATATATTTACTTGTGTCTTGCAAATCAGGAGTATCATCAACCACAGTCTCTTTTACAGGAAATTTAATTTCCTGACCCACTTTTATCGACTTATTCTTCTTTACTTTTTTATTTAGCTTTATAATTTCTTCTTCAGAAGCATCATACTTTAAACAAAGAGAATATAAAGTATCCCCTGGTTTAACAATGTGTATAATGTATTGACCATCTTCGGACAGTTCTTTTAGTATTGGAATTTTGACAACTTGCCCTAATTGAAGATTTGAGTTAAAGTTCTCATTAGAATTATTAATATCCTCCTCACTTACATCATAAGCTTTACAAATTGAGAATAAAGTATGCCCAGATTCTACTGTATGCAGATAATATTTATTCCCGTCGATTACAACTTTTTCGGTTGATTTTTCTATTGCAACCTGAGCACAGGCTGTACTGACAATAATTGTAAAAAATACTATTAATTTTAAAGCTCTTTTCATGTTTTTTTTGCTTGTGAATCACAAAAATAAAAAAAATATAACACTCTAATCTTATTATTTCATAAGATTAGACATTTGATAATGACAAATACTACACCAATATTAAGCTTTTTTACTAATCTCGTATAATTTTTCTTCCTCAATAATAATAATATCCTTTTGTTTCAAGTTCAAAATCCCCTCGAACTCAAACTCTTTAAGTATCTTTATTGTGCTTTCAGTAGATACTGATGCAAATTCTGCTAAGTCTTGTCTTGTAAGTAGTGTAAATACATTTTCGTCTGCGAACTCAGGTAAAGATAAATACAAAATTGCAGAAGCTAACTTTCCTCTCATATGCTTATATGATACATTCCCGATAATCTCATATAAACGAGCCTCATTACTGCAATTTTTAGAAGTAATACGCATTGCAAACTCAGAATTGTCAAGTAATAAATTCTTTAATGAATCTTTATCAATCATACAAATTTTCGAATTCCGAAGTGCCGTTGCAGAGTAATTATAAGTAGAATCTCCAAATATTGTTGAAAACCCCAAAAACTCACCTGTATGAGCAAGCCTAATATTAAGTTGCTTATCAAAACCTGTCTGTAACGAAATTTTAACAAGACCATCAATTACATACATTACATGATTTGCAAATGCTCCTTGTTTAAAAATTTGTTCTCCTTTTACATAATCCAACTGCTTTTTCTTATCACTAATAAATTTCAGTTCTTCTGGATATAGAGTTTGAAAACAATTTGAAGTATCTTCAATTTTCTTTGGATCTTTCATAATTTCCTATCAATTAGAGAAAAACAAACTTACAAAATTTCTATCAAAAGTTCATTAATCTCTTTATAGAGAAAATAAAACTGTCATTTGACATAAAAAAACCTGATTAGCTTCAGCGTTTTTCTTGTTAACACTTAGCCTCATTTTGTAATCAATTCGAAAATTTAGCTGTTTATTTGCATAGAAAACAAACAATAAAAATTTAAATATTAGAATTATGAAAATGTTACAGACAAATTTACACGAGATTGAAACAGCAGAAGAATTAAAAAAATTACAACAAGAAAACCCAAACTTAATGGTTGTTGCTGGTCGTATGGGGCCTATGTGTATGCCAGTATATGATATTATGGAAGAACTGGAAGACGAAAAAAACAATATAAAATTTGCTGTTATGGCATTTGATAATCCTGAAGCTGGAATAATAAGAAATGATCCTGCATGTCGTGGTTTTATGGGACTACCATTTACTATGTATTACAAAAATGGAGAAACAATTGCTGCAACAACAAGTATTCAAAACAGACAACAAGTTACGTCTATTTTAGACTCAAAATTTTAATAAAAACTATTGCAATTCCGATAAATTAATATCGGAATTGCACAATCAATTTTAAATTATGGAAAATATCTTTGATGTTATAATAATTGGAGGAGGTCCTGCAGGTTTAACAGCAGGAATATACAGTTCGAGAGCTAAACTTTCTACTGTAATATTAAACGAAGGGAGCTTTGGTGGACAGGTAGTTATGACTAACGAAGTTGCAAATTACCCAGGTGTAGAATTAACCAATGGATATATGCTTGCAAATACAATGAAAAAGCAAGCAAAAGACTTTGGCTGCAAGTTAAAAAGCAATGTAAATATTACTAAATATGACATCAAAGGTGATATAAAAACTGTGGAACTTGATGATGGAAGAGTATTTCAGGGAAAGTCTGTGATTTTTGCTACAGGTGGTCGTCCAAGATACTTAAACGCTCCAGGTGAAGAAGAGTACAAAGGAAGTGGGGTATCATATTGTGCAACCTGTGATGGAGATTTTTTCACAGATAAAGAAATAATTGTTGTTGGAGGTGGAAACTCAGCTCTTGAAGAAGCTGTTAGCTTGACAAACTATGCTTCTAAAGTAACAATTGTTCATCAATTTGATCATTTTCAGGCATTTCCATCAGTAATTGAAGAAACTAAATCAAATCCTAAAATCAATTTCATAATGGAATCAAAAATTACTGAACTTAAGGGTGAAGATTCTCTTAAAAAAGTAAATATTGAGCACTTACCAAGTGGAAAAAATACAGAAATAAATATTGATGGTGTTTTTGTTTTTATCGGATATGTTCCAAACACAACAAATTTAGATGGAATCATAAATTTAAATGAGAATAAAGAAATTATTGTAGATAACGAAATGCAAACATCTATCCCTGGTGTTTTTGCCGCTGGAGACAGTACTGCAAAACGTTTCAGACAAATAACCACAGCTGTTGCAGACGGAACAATTGCAGCACTTAGCGCAGCAGAATACTTAAGAAATTAGTGGAGAGGAATATTTTAAAAAGAGGAAGTTCTATTACCTAATAACCTGAGTTTATCCTCTTTTTATGCATGGTACCTTCTCCAAAATTTAAACCTACTTAAAGACGTGAAAGTAAACAACTTATTTACAAATCTATACCTCAACAAAAAATGTAAAATTCTGTAATTTAGAAACAGAATCATCAAGAAAAGAAAAGCGCTTATTATTGTCCAAATATTTTGGGTTAATACAGACATTTCGATAATGTGCAAAACATCAAAGTAATTTAAGAGAAAAAGAACTATTGGGGTAAATAATAATGAATTTGCAACAATCATTAATGTAGCAAATAAGTGTGTCGTTTCAATTGCACGTTCAGGACAAATATTTACACATCTCATACAACTTTCGCACTTATAGGTCCAAAAAGGTCTGCTATCAACCAGTTTAATTGCTTCAACCGGGCATTTTTTTACACATTTTCCACATTTTGTACAATCAAAACTCGCAATTAAAGTTTTGGCTAGAAAAAAACGTCCGACAAAATAATACAAAATTGCAATAGGAATTACTGCAATATCTAATGGTAAAGATAATAGAGCTTTGTATTTCTTTTTTCCTGACAATATTTTTGCTGCAAAAGATTTTGTTTTCTTTTCGCATCTGGCATGAATAGACTTTACTACTTTATTGCGTAAACCAGGATGTACTAATATCCAATTAGATGGCATATCCATTGGCTGCATACCAACAATTTTATAGCCTTTTAGCCTTAACCACAAAGCATTAACAATTTGAGCCATTCCACTTAATCCGGGCAAAAAAGCTTTGTGCAATTTAATTCCAGCTCTCGTATTTATGATAAACATATCATTACTTTTTGCTATTGGAAGTTTACGAATAAACTTTAAAACTAAAGGAGGTAGATTAAATCCATGTGTTGCTGAACAAATCCCGATTAATGTTTTTTTTGGTATCTCAGGCAATTGCTTTCCTTTCAAATCTTCGATTCTATAGATAACTGTCTCGATATTCTCTTTTTCGGATACTTCACCAAACCACAAAGCCGTTTTCTCAGAATTTCCAGTTCCGGAGAAATAAAAGATTATTAGGTTTTGATATTTAAAATTATCTATAGCCACATTATAATTTGAAAACTTACATTTCCACAATTTTACTATTTATCGAAGCTCTTTCCTTGTTTTCTTATAATAAATCTATTTATTATAACAGAGATCAAAGAATCCCCTGTGACATTAACAGAAGTTCGGAGCATATCCAAAGGACGGTCGATTGCAAATATTAAAGCTAAACCTTCGGCAGGAATATTTACAGATGATAATACAATTAACAGCATAATCATTCCTGCACCTGGAACTGCAGCAGAGCCAATAGAAGCCAGAGTTGCTGTAAGCACTATAGTGATCATATCGACAAAGCCAAGCTCAATTCCGAAAACCTGAGCTATAAACAAAGCTGCGACAGACTGATACAAGCTTGTTCCATCCATATTAATTGTAGCTCCAATTGGTAAAACAAAACTACCTACCTCCTCCTCAACATCTAAATTCTCTTCAACACATTGTTTTGTAACAGGTAGGGTTGCAGCACTGGAACTTGTACTAAAAGCTAATAATTGAGCAGGAAAAATACCCTTAATAAATTTTAAATATTTTGTCTTGCCTAATATGCCAGCAAAAAAAGGATAAATCAGCATAATCATACATAATAATCCTAAGACAACTACCATTGCATACATCCCAAGTGCTCCAAATAGATCTAATGAATCTGATGGATTTTCACCAGCTACATCTGCAATTACAGATGCAAGTAAAGCAAATACTCCTATTGGTGCAAAATTCATTATCATCTCAATTATTCGTAAAACAATATCATTTAATGAATCAATAACATCTTTTAGCGGCTTAGTTTTTTTTTCAGGTAAAATTATCATTGCAACACCAAAAAGCAAAGCAAAAAAGATTACCTGCAACATCATTGTATTATTTGTAGTTGATAAGAAAATATTATCAGGCACAATATCTACAATAAACTGTATTGGACTATCGTCTTGAGTTTCTGCAACAACTTTCTGGCCTTCAACTACAGATTCTGAGTATTTTGCCAAAAGTTCCTCCTGTTTATCTGCAGGAAAGAAGTTTCCTGGTTTTATTACAGATGCAAGGCTCAGCCCAACTGAAATCGCAATTACGGTAGTAATTACATACAAGATTATTGTCCGCAATCCCATTCTCGAAAGACTTGTAGTATCCTTCAAATCGGAAACACCTTTAATTAAACTTACTAAAATCAATGGGATAGCAATTAGTTTCAGAAGCTTAATAAATATTTCCCCAAAAGGATCAATCCAGTCCAAAGTAAACTCGACCATTCCTGTATTAATCGCAATAATACCATAAACAACCCCCATAAGCATTGCTATAAGTATACTAGCTGATAAAGGGATTTTCGAACGAGATATTTTCATTGACACAAACTTAAATAATTACTTGCACAAGAGCAAATATTATTTGAAGTAGCAAGACAAGTAATTATTTGATACTTTTTTATATTTTTGTCCGTTAGTAATTTTTATGAAAGTATCAGTTGTCATAGTAAACTATAATGTTAAGCATTTTCTAGAGCAGTGTTTAAACTCTGTAATTGCATCTGCTAAACATTGCGAAACAGAAATTTTTGTTGTTGACAACAATTCTGTTGATGGTTCTTGCGAAATGGTTAAGGAAAAATTTCCAGAAATTACTCTCATAGAAAATAAAACAAATTATGGATTCTCTTTTGCCAATAATCAGGCAATAAAGCTAGCTAAAGGAGATTATGTATTATTGCTAAACCCTGATACTGTAATCGAGGAAAAAACATTGTCTGTAATTAGTGACTTTATGGATGAACACCCTGATGCAGGAGGTCTAGGAGTTAAAATGATTGATGGCAAAGGTCGTTTTCTCCCAGAATCTAAAAGAGGCTTACCTACACCAGAGGTTGCTTTTTACAAGATTTTTGGTTTATCAAAGCTATTCCCTAGATCAAAAAAGTTTGGCAAATATCATCTAACCTATCTCAATAAAGAAGAAACTCATGTAGTTGATGTTTTATCAGGTGCTTTTATGCTTTTACGTCAAGAGTGTCTTGATAAATCTGGACTACTCGATGAAACTTTTTTCATGTATGGAGAAGACATAGACATGTCCTATAGAATTACTCTTGCAGGATATAAAAACTACTATCTCCCAGACACTACAATAATTCACTATAAAGGAGAAAGCACAAAAAAAGGAAGTGTAAACTATGTTATTGTTTTTTATAATGCTATGATAATCTTTACTAAAAAGCATTTTTCAAAAAAACACGCAACAACTTTTAGTTTACTTATAAATTTTGCTATTTACCTTCGTGCTTCACTCGCAATTTTATACAGATTTGGACGGAGTATTATAACTCCGTTAATTGATACTGCCGTAATTCTTACAGGATTTATTACACTAACTCCAATTTGGTCAAACTATATCTTTGGAAAAGAAGATGCATATCCTGAAAATGCTTTTATTTTAGGAGTCGTCTCATATGTTATAATATGGATAACTTCGCTTCTTTTTTTAGGCGGATATGACAAACCAGTTAAAATTAAAAATGTTTACAAAGGGATAGCAGTTGGTTCAATTTTAATATTGGTAATGTATTCACTTTTACCAGTAGAATTAAGGTTTTCAAGGGCAATAATACTTCTGGGTTCTGGATGGACAATATTCCTACTTCCTTTAGTCAGATTTTTAATGCATTATACTCGCAGGTCTATTTTTAAGATTAACTTACCAGGTAAAAAACAGGTTGCTATTGTTGGAAATAAAAAAGAAAGTACCCAACTTGTCGGATTACTGAATAATAATAATCCAAAAATTAAAATTGAAGCTTTTGTAAATCCACAAAACGAAAATACTGATAAGTTTTTTACAGGCTCTATTAATCAATTGGATGAAATTGTACAGATTAAGAAAATTGATGAGATTATTTTCTGTGCTAAAAACTTAAAATCTCAGCAAATAATTAATACAATGCTTCAACTTAATAATCCAAAACTCGATTATAAAATTGCCAGCCCTGACGGCATTTCTGTTATTGGAAGCAACTCAATAAACACTACTGGAGAACTTTATAATATTGACATTAACAGTATTGCAAAACCAGAAAATCAAAGAAACAAACGACTACTTGATTTTATTCTTTCTTTCATTTTCATTTTGTTTATTCCTCTTCTTCTAATTTTTGTTCCTAAACGATTAAAAATGATAAAAAACCTGTTTCTAATTTTATTTGGAGCAAAATCATTTGTTGGATATTGTAATATAAAAGAAGCTGACACTAGTCTTTTACCTAAGATTAAAAAAGGCATATTCTCTCCTGCTACAATTATAAAAAATAATGATGCATCTACCGCACTTATCGAAAGGCTAAATATGATGTATGCAAAAGATTATAAGATAATGCACGACCTCAATATCATAATCAAATCATGGAAAAAACTTGGAAAATATTAGAATCTAAAACCTTCAGACTACGAAAGCCTGAACCTGAAGACCTTGAGTTCCTTTACAAAATCGAAAACAACCCAAATTACTGGTTCGTAAGCGATTCAAAATCTCCTTATTCAAAATGGCAGCTTAAACAACATATCGAGAATACCGTATACGATATTTACACAACAAAAGAACTTCGATTGGTTATAGAAGAAATTAGCACAGGATACCCAATAGGACTAATTGACCTTTTTGAGTTTGATCCATCGCATAATCGAATAGGATTAGGAATACTAATTTCTGACAAGTTTACAAACAGAGGAATAGCTGGCGAATGTATTAAAATGGTAACAAATTATTGTTTCAATATTCTGGAAATAAATCAAATATGGTGTAATATAGACATTGAAAATATCGTAAGTATCAAATTGTTTGAGAAATCTGGATTTATCAAAACCGGGATACTAAAGCAGTGGAAATTTCAAAACGGAATTTATAAAGATGTATTGTTTTATCAGATTTTGAAAAATGAAAATGAAAATTATTAGGCTCAAAAGCTGTTTATTGATAACGATATTAGGTTTTCTTGGATTTACCGCATGTGGTGACGACGATGATATTCAGCCAGAATATGGAGTTAAGGCTGTATACAACAAACAAGAAAATTCACAACACCCGGAAATCACTCCGATAATTAAGGATAAAGCAAAAGTGTCAGACAACAAAAACTCTCTTTAATTAACCACCTGGCATTAGCCAGTAAAGAACAAAACCATGAAAATAACAATTCCCCTATTAGCAATATTTGTATCTAGTTTTCTTTTGATTCAATGTACATTGATTAACAATAACAAATCAGCCAAAACTCCTGCAAAAACCAAAACTGTCATGTACAAATATCTCACAGATGGAGATATCCAAAAATTCAGTAAAACCACAGACAGAAATAGTGAATACTATATCTTCTTTGAGGACAATACTTTTATTTACGAAAGTCATAAGGATACATATTTTAGTTTTGTATTTGGTTCCATTGAATATGAACCATACGATCAGATGTACTTAATTGTAGATACAATTACTAGCAAAGAACTTATTAAAACTTATCGTGATTCAACAATCTGGAATTACAGATTAGCAACAAAAGACCTTTCAGGTAAAGTATTTTACATTTATAAAGACACCTTAACTATTTTTTCTAATGAAAAAGAAGGTATTGAAGATGTTTTGATTAGAGATAAGTAATACCAATTTGATTATAGAATGTCGTATTGGATACGCCATTATTTTTCCCTTTTTATCAAGGCGAAAAATTATAGCATAGCCTTAGCTATGGTACAATTTTTTAACGATGAGTAAATGGAAAAGAATAAGTTTATATACGGCATTTTGTGGTCAATTTGGTATAATAAACGAGACTTAATTACTTCAACTCCTCGTATCTTGCAGGTTTATCAAAGTATTCCACCCCATTTTTCGGCGATACTTTTCCCATAATAAATCCAAGACCATTTGTAACCAAAAAATATGGGGCTTCTATTTCATAATTATAGTTCCATATCTGATCAAAAACAGATTGGTCTAATTTAACTTCTGGAGCTTTACACTCAATAATCAATAGTGGTTTGTAATCTCTCGAATAAACCAGAGCATCAAATCGATAATCTCTTCCTGCAATTTTTAAGCCTTTTTCAATTGCAATCATAGCTGGTGGAAAATTGCAATTATTTACTAGAAATTTTAGTAGATTCTGGCGCACCCATTCTTCAGGAGTACAAACAATCCACTTTTTTCTGAACTCATCGAAAATCATTGCTTTCTCGTTAGATTTTTGCAAACGAAATTCATATTCTGGAAAAGCTAATCTATGAAAAGGATTACTCATTTTTTACGAGTCATAATAAAATCCATACATGCATTATCCAAATCCATTGTTTCTGTCCAAACATACACCCTGTCTGATTCAAGTCGCCAGTAATTTATCACATGAGGTGAATCGGTTACAGGGTTTTCGAATTTCCACAAATCCTGAGTTGGTTTACTCAATACAAAACCTGCCATTACCCGAGTATTTTCAATATTGGCAGACATCTCAAACAGAATTTCATTCTTATCCAGTTTTATTTTCATGGTATCAAAAACGATAGTGTCATGAGCAAATACTCTATAAGTTTTACCGTACAGATTACCATCTGCCCTCTTTTCCCATTTCTCGTATGAAATTCCCATATCCGTTTTTATCTCCCATGTTCCTTCCAGCCAATAAGGAAAATTCTCGGTCTGCGAATAGACAATAGAACAAAACAGAATTAACAGTATAGAAATAGTAAGTCTCATATTTCAAAATTAGTAATTTTATCAGTAGATACAAATATTAAACCTAAATAACGTAAACACAATAAAAAATCTGGCACTAAAGCACCAGATTCATCATGAAAAATAAAATTGCATTATTCAACAATTTTAAAAGTATATTCGTAAGTGCACATCTTTTCGTCCCGCTTCTTAGCGCTCACGGTTGTTGCACCACGAGTATTTTTACCTGTTTGACCAACTTGAAGAGCATTTTCAAAAATATTTGAGTTTCCCCTTGTTGAATTACCATGCTGTTGTATTGTTGCAGATAAGTTAAAAGCTTTGTCTGTAGCTACCAGTTTAAATATTTCATTTCCATATGGAGGACCAAACATCACCAATGTGTTTTTTAAAACAGCAGATTCTCCAGCTTCTAAATAATACTCTCTTCCATCTGTATCATGAACAGTTGGAATTACAGGGTTAATAAATCCATCAGGTTGTATGTCAATAATATTAAAATATGCTTTACGGCTACCATAGTTTGTAACTCTTATCAAAGCCATATTACTTGTACTAAATGATGGGATTTCGTTTTCCATAATTGATTCTTCTTCAAGATATTCAATTATCTCAAATGATCCGTCTTCATAGATCTCTGCTTTTACAGGAACCAATTCCATTATTACATCATAATTCTCATCATAAAAATCAAGATCTTTGATAATTTTACCCTGAGCATAATTGTTTAGAGTAGACATAATATCACTGGTCAATATCTCTGTATCAGCATTTGATATCTTATGCAACTTCTGATTATAATGAGAATTGTTTACACTTACTGTTTTAGCACCTCTTGATTTTCTATAATCAAGGTTTATTTCAGGATTTTCATCTGAAACTACAGCAAAGCTTGAATTGTTAATCTCAGTTTCCAAAGATTTTTTAACATCGCTATCCATCTTAGAATCAAGAGAAATTTTCACTTTTTGATCAGTAAAAGTTCTTGTCTGCACAAAAGCCCATGCACTTTGATCTGTTTTAAATTTTTTACGAGTATCTAAAATAACTTTTGAAGAAAAATTTGTTGAACTTACTACACGTCCTAATACTAAAACAGTAGCATTTTCATTCAGTTTAACTGTTCCAGGCTCTGTAAATGCGATAATAGTTCCAGGATTAATTCCTGCCAGTCGTCCTCCATTGATACCAACAACAGAATCTGATTTTATACTTGTTAGATTATAATATTCATCTTGAATTGCATAATCACCACCAAAAACGACATAATCAATATCTCCTTCAATTGCTGGATTCTGAAATGGAGCTTTTGTTGCCATCTCAGCCATAATTCTGGCGAAAACTTGTCTATAAGTATCATCTTCTTTCATTTGTGAAAATGATTTATAAATACAATATGACAAAGATCCAACAGCATTATCACTATCATCGTATGTTTCGTAATTTAGTTCATTTGCACTAGCACCTGAAAACACAACAAACTTAGCTAAATTAGCAGTACTTGCACCTCTTGAACTAGCACCTTGATTCCCATTTACACCAAAACCGACTTTATTGTCAGATTTAGAGTTAACATTCCAACTATCTGGAACCAATGGAGGAGCTCCTCCACGGACTTTTGCAGAACCACGTGTTCCTGTTCCTGAGTGACAACTATCTAAGAATAGTAGAATATGTCCATTTGGACCAAGCTTAATTCTAAACTTCGTTATCATGTCTCCTAATTCATCATCACGAAAATGGCGGCTTCCGTCATATCCTTCTTCCATTTTCATTGGAGCATCATAACTTACAAGTGCTTCATCCAAACCATCAATTTCATCTTCGTTATCATCAAAAATCTGATGACCGTGTCCGCTATAATGAATCACAACATGATCACCGGCATCAACTTTTGCATACAAAGCATTTAATGCGTTTACAATACCTTCTTTTGTTGCATCAGCATCTGCCAAAAACATAACATTTGAATCTTCAAATCCAAGTTCTGACAAAGCATTCTCTATCAACGGGACATCATTTTGAGCACTAATTGGATACCAGCCTGTTAAACTCTGATCATACTCCCCAATAGCAATAATCAGTGCATATTTTTCAGCAAATACACTGCTTGCAAACAAAAGTGTTACAATAAATATTATTGTTTTTTTCATAATTCAATTGGGATAAACTAAAAAATGAGCATGTTAAATCACATACTCATTTTTTATAATGATTCTTCACTAAAATTCGTCGCTTGATGATTCTTCTGTTTCTGCTTCTTCTTCAAGCTTTAACTGAAATTTCTCGTTACATTCGCCAGCTGACTGCCATTGATATGTTTCACCCATTGTACGACAGAAAACTTCTGCATAATCTTCAGAAAGAATCATTTGTGAGTTTTCCCATGGATTTAATCGTCCTTTGTAAACTTTATCAACCCAAATGTCAATATAATAACCAGTCCAGTTGTCTAGATCGACAACACAGCCACCACGAGATAAAACAGGCTTTTCAATTGCTACATCGCCAGTTGGAATAACATATTCACTTACACCTCTTGATTTAACAACTTTTGACCCACTTAATACTGTTTGTGCATTTAATTGATTTACGAAGAAGAATGCAGCTCCTACGATTAGTAACATTGTAATTTTTGCTTTCATGGTCTAAATTTATATTTAACTTTTTTAAATTCAACAAGCTGGTTCATTGCAAATTACATACCAAACTTTTATTTAAACTTTACATACAACAAAAATAAAAAAAAACTATAACATACTAACTTAAAACATGTATAAATATCATTATAGACTATACCCTTAAAATCTTCTGTCAATTACTAAAAGCGTTACAATAGATTAGCTTAAAAGTATTGGAAATTGTTAAATTTTAATCAACTTTTTTCTAAAAGTATTTTCTCCAATTTTAATTAAAACAACATAGCTTCCTTTTTTTAGATTCGATATATTGAGCGGGAATTCTAGATTAAATGAAGTATAAGCTTTAACAAGTTCTCCTGAGGTGCTGTATATCTCTAATTCTTTAATCATATCAGGATTATCAATATTTATATATAGGTAATTTGATGCAGGACTTGGATATATATCAAAATTATCATGCAAATAATCTGCGACATTTGAATTATAATTAATATTACAAGCCATATCTCTGACTACTAAAGTATCTGGAAAATTATTGGTAAACATTTCAACTCTAATCCATCCGTATAAAGTATCCTGATTTGGCTTTATTCTAAAACCAATAAAATGTTCTCCACGATTATTCCAACTTGACACATTGGGCTGATAGTCTACTGGACCATAATATGAAGAAAATAAATAAGACTTCCCAGTTGTAAAAATATTTTCAAAAGATAAGACTGTTGATTCATTTATTGTATCAGAAACATTTACAGTAATAAAACTATCTCCAGGGTATACTTCATTAGTTTCACTATGGGACAAAATCCTATTTTCATCATTCAGCCCAGAAATTGCAATTTCTCCTGTCCCTCCTCCAAGAGCCCCAAAATAAACGGACCTAAAAACAAAATCATAGATTCCATTTTGGTCAACATCAATATAAAAGCTACTGTCTCCTTCAAAATGAGGACTAACACCACAAACAATATTTAGATTAGGCTCAAAATCTGTATAAATATCATTTTGGCTAACATGTCCAGCATTTATTGATTGAGATTTAACAATCTTAGGAAAAGAGATAAAAATTATTGCAATAAGATAAAATATACTTAAATAGGTCTGTTTCATAACTATCAGATATTATTACATGCTCCATATATAACAAATACACTCATGATCAGAACGCATTAGGTTGAAAATTATTATCTTTAATAGCTATTACTCTTTGTTTTTCTTATTCAGATCCAATTTATTTGTTAATCATTTTTAACACACTTAACATTTATTAACAATATTCCAACATAAAAACCCCACTTATAGTCCTAACGAACAAAGACTTAGCTATTTTTAACAAATAGGAATTTTAACATTATTTAGCAATGATTTATGATAGCGTTAACCAGAAAATGTATTTTTCAGGCGTACATTTGTACAAGAAATTTATGGTTTAACTAAAAACTTAATGTTATGAAAAAGAGCGCAATTATAATTTTAGCAAGCATGTTATTTAGCAGTGTAGTTTTCGCAGAAGCAAATAACAGCAACGAAAATCAAACCCCTAACACACAAACAACAAGTATTCAACAAGTTCCATATTCTTCGGCAGGTGCTGAAGTAATGCAAAAAGTATATACCAAAGATGAATATGTTTTATGGAAATGTCCAAGTTCAGCAATTACACGTTTCCCAGGTCAGTCTATTACAGGAAAAGATTACAATTATTTTGTTTTCAAAAATGGGATGTTCCATTTAACTGTAAATGAAAATAATAAAAATGATGTATTCAAATTCTTAACCCAAGAATAAAAGTAGATTTTTTCGTAACAACAAAAAGGGAACTGACTTCATAGTAGTTCCCTTTTTTATTTCATATCAATTTTTACAATTAAACAAGTATTTGTAGGACTCCAATTGGAGTCCTACAAATCAAAATTAAAGACATAAAATCGTTAGTTTTAAATAATTGGTAAAAAACAATATCGTTTTAACAATCTAAAACAGATTTCTTAAAACTAAATTTATTATCTAATCACATTGATTTTTTCAACAATCAATTTCCCTTGAGTAAATACTCTTGCAAAGTACACACCAGAACTCAACTGAGACATATCTATCTGAATTTCGTTAGATCCATCCTCTGTAAATTTCATCATAATGGTTCTACCAGTCTTGTCAAAAATCTCAACAAAATCACCATCATCAAATGAGAACCCATTATTTATTGTTAAATAATCGAAACATGGATTTGGATAAATACCTATCTGGCTTTCTATTTCCTCATCCTCAATACCGACAAGACAAGTTAAAGGTCTTATTCCAGTAGAAGCAGCAACCCCATATTTTTCAACTGAAGTTGTCCAACCATCACCATCATTAAGCCAAAGAGTATTAAAGCCACCATTACCACGATTTGGAGACATTCCAACAACAAATTCATCACCATCAACATAATTGATTGTATAACCAAGATAAAATGGCCCGTCAACCTCAAGTGGCTCATCAAAATAAATAACCTGAATATAATTGCTGCTCAAATTATGTAAATACACTTTCTGATCAGCAAGTATAGTTGTAGGTTCATCATCAGCACCATCCCAAGTAATAAATCTGATATATGAGTTATATGAGCTATAACTAATATCCATCACTGGCACTATTACCCCCGAAACCTGATTAAAGGTATGGTAATCGTAATAGTCTGCATATTGTTTTATATTGTCTGAGTTTTGACCTCCTAGTTGTCCAGTCACCCCATTGATATACATATCATTTGGAACTTCACCATCAAGCAAATTACCAATTGTATCGCAATATGAGCCAATAAATGACTCATAAACTACAACATAGTCTCGCTTTGTTAAAACATCACTTCCATTAGTATTTGAGACAGAAAGCGTTACATCGTAAAACCCTGTATTTTCATATTCAACACCAGTTGGTTGAATTTGAAAACCTGAGTATGTTGGCTCTCCACCTTCAAACTGCCAAGACCATGACATTGGGTAATTTGTGGATAAGTCATCAAAATATACAGGAGTATTTACTTTGACAAGTCTATTTCTAGAAGTAAAGTTAGCAACTGGAGCATCTTCTCCAGGATCAGGAATAACTGTAATATAATCTTCGATTAGGAGTGTATCCCAACCTTCTGAATTTCTTACTATAAGCTGTGCATCAAAAGTACCGACACTGTTATATAAGACATCTTGAGGATGCTGTACTGTTGATACAGATGGTTCTGCCATTTCAAATTCCCAATGCCATTCGAAAGGGAAATCATATGACAAATCTGTATAATCTATTGTATTTCCTGCAACAACAACAACCTGATTTGCAGCAAACCATGCAGTAATTGTAGTATCTGCAATATCATATACCAAAATATAGTCATTATATGTTACTGAGTTATCATTACCAAATTCATTATATACAGATAATGTAACATCATAATATCCTGATTCATTGTAAATTATTTCTGGAGGGGTTTGACCACTAAATGTTTCAGGATCTCCTCCCTCAAAGAACCAATTCCAAGTAGCAACATCGTTTAAGGATTCGTCTGTATAAGTAACACCAGAACCAACAGGAATAACAAGAGGAGTTCCGCTAAACTGAGCAACAGGCCAATCGTCTGGACAAGCATTTTGATATGGTCCAAGTGCTGCGATATTAGCTAGAACATGTAAATCATCAGGCTGGTCATTCCATGTTACACTTCTATCTGGACTAATAACTACAAACTCTGGATAGTATTGTACTCCATAATAGTTAATAACTGAACCTGAACCACCTTCTCGAGTAACCAATGGGTAAATACACCCATGCTCATCTCGAAAAGTCTCTGCTGTTGAGTTTGCATCTTCTGCACCCATCGCAATAACGACAAGATCAAATTCATTACAGCCAAAACCAGTATATATATTATTTAAATCTGGAACTGCGCCTATACATCCTCCACAAGTTGAAAACCAAAAATCAAGATAAACATATCTTCCTTCATCTAATATTTCGAACAAATTATATGTAACCCCGTCAATATCAGTAACTGTAAAATCCTCAGCTTCTGTAGGCTGCGCAAAAGAAGCAAAAGAAACTCCAACTAAAATAAAAAATAATAAAAGTTTTTTCATAACTATGTATTTACCTGCTAAATTATGTTCTGACCAATCCAGTAGAACAATGCTATCTTCTCAAAATCATCATTAATCAATCAAAAATAAAAAAAAAGTAGATACAGTCCTTAATTTTCAAGGCTTTTTATAGAAATATTTTTTTTACTTGTTAAGATACTAACATTTAATTCAAAACCGATAATTAGAGCTAATGAGGTTATATAGAACAATAGCATAACAACAATCACGGTACCAATAGAACCATACAGCTTATTGTATCGAGCAAAATTATTTACATAATATGCAAATCCCGATGATGAAATTATTTGCAAAAAAGTCGACAAAATAGCTCCAGGAGTAATAAATCTAAAACGACTTTTACGTGCAGGTGCAAGGTAATATAAAAATGAGGTTGCTAAAAAATACATTAAAATTATAAGTAACCATTTAACCATACCAACGCAAAAAAATATTATTCTTCTATATTGCTGGTAAAATGGATGATTGCTTACAAAATTGACAATAAAATTATTACCAGTTACCATTAAAGTAATAGCAACCAATATCAAAACACTAAGAATTATAACTAAAACAATAGAAATTAGTCTTTTACTAATCCAGTTTCGAGTATCAATCTGGTGATAGCTATTGTTAAAAGCTTCTACAAATGCCATAACACCATTTGAAGCAAAAAACAACATTAGGAAAAAACCTAAAGATAATATACTAGTTCTTTGATTCAAAATGGTATCAGATATCGTTTCGTGCATTAAACTATATGCAGTATCGGGTAACACCTCAGCTAAAACGCCAAACAACTCATACTGAAAATTCTCTACTGGAATAAATGGAATTAGAGAAAAGAAAAAGATTAAGGTTGGAAATACAGCAATAAAAAGATTAAAAGCAACACTAGAAGCCCTAATCGATATTGCTCCTTGCTGCATCCCTTTAATAAAGAACGATCCAACATAATACAAAGAATAACCTTTAAATCCCGGAAGTATAATTTTTTTACTTAGCGAGATAAAGAACTCTTTAATTTCTTCTATCTTTTTCTTTATTCTTTTCACTAAATAGCTTTTAAGCTTAAGTCAAGACTTTTAATTTGGTGTGTTAAAGCTCCCACAGAAACAAAGTCGACACCACACTCAGCATATTGACGCATAGTTTCAAAAGTAATTCCTCCGCTTGATTCGGTTTCAAATTTACCTGCAATCATATCAACGGCTTTTTTAGTATCTTCAACATTAAAATTATCAAGCATAACTCTTTGAACACCACCAACTCGAATTACTTCTTTAACATCCTCCAGTGACCTAGTTTCAATTTCTATTGGAATATCTAAAGACTTCTCTTTAATGTATTCATTTGCCAAATTAACAGCTTTTTCGATATTCCCAGCAAAATCGATATGATTGTCCTTTAGCATTATCATATCGTACAAACCAATTCTATGATTAGCACCACCACCAATCCTAACGGCTTCCTTTTCTATCAGACGAAGCCCCGGAGTTGTTTTTCGAGTATCAAGAACTTTAGTATGCAAACCATCAAGAAGCTGCACATACCTATTTGTTTCTGTTGCAATCCCACTCATGCGCTGCATAAAATTTAGGATTGTACGTTCAGCTGTAAGAATATCAAGCTGTGGACCTGAAATTTCGAAAACAATATCTCCAGGTTTGATTTTTGATCCATCTTCAATAAAAACATCAAGTTTCAATTTTGATGAAAAGTAATTACAAACTTGAATTGCAACTTCAACACCAGCAAGAATTCCCTCTTGCTTTACTAACAATTTGGCTTTACCTACCTGATCTGTATTAATACAGCATAAGGAGGAATGGTCTCCTGTACCAACATCCTCCTTATAAGCTCTTTCTATAAGAGATTCTAAATATTTTTCGGGAATCATTCTTCTTCTATACGCATTTGATGAATTAATGGTTTACCTGCACTTTCTTTAACTAAGAAGTAAACTCTAAAATCTTTACCACTTACTGTTTCCAGATTTCCAATTGCATACTGAGCTCCTTCTTTACCACCTTGGTGTAATAATGAAAAACTCTTTGTTTTGTTTTTATCAAAAAAGCCTTTTAAAATCTGCTCAGCTTGCTGTTTACTGTAAACATCCTCTTTATCAAGGATAACCAATTCTACTGATGAATTAAAATATTTTGCTATCTCAATAGCATTTCCAACTTTCATTGCATCAAATATTTTAGGTGGGATATCAAATATTGGAGATGCATGTGCAAAAGTTGTTACTCCAATTATTAACACTGTCAAAAGTACTTTAATTTTTTTCATCTTTTTCTGTTTTTTACGTTTCGTAATTACATTCCAATACAATGCTTGCAAAAACCAAACCAAATATTCAGACCGCAAGATATAAATTATTTAAATCTTTAAAGTATCTTTAACACCAAAATTATTCACAATTATGAATATCAAATTGTTAGTTATTGGAAAAACGGACAAAGATTTTGTAGAAAAAGGCTACGAAGAGTACTTCAAACGCGTCAAGAGGTATTGCAGATTTAATTTCCAGATAATCAAGGATATAAAGAAGGGGAAAAACTTAACAGAAGCTCTCCAAAAAAAGCAAGAAGGCGAAAAACTTATGGCTGAGTTTAACAATTCAGATTACATAGTTCTTTTAGATGAAAATGGAAAAGAATTTAATTCCAGAGGTTTTGCAGATTTTCTAAACAAGTCTTTTGTTTCAGGGACTAAAAACCTTATATTTGTAATTGGAGGTCCGTATGGTTTCTCTGAAGAAGTATACAAGAGAGCTAATATTAAAATTTCGTTATCAAAAATGACATTCTCACATCAAATTATTCGTTTGATTTTTGCCGAACAACTTTACCGAGCTTTCAGTATATTAAAAAATGAACCTTATCATCACGACTAAATAAAATGAAACTTAGCATCAGGCATTTAATACTTACAGCAATTGTTTTGCTTATTTCCATCATTCTGAGTATTTCAGGTTTACTTTCTAACAAAAAGAATAGTGGAGAAATTCCCAACATAAAGGGAATTGAAACCAGCCTGAATAGAAAGTATAACCAGCTTAAAGAACGCAATAACCATATATATGAAAATATCATTATTAATGAAGAAAAATCTGAAAGCTTCTTTTATGATGAATGTAGTTCTATTTTTGAAGAAGAAGGGGTTGGTTATTTCTATTATCACAACAATGAATTAAAATACTGGACTACAAACAACATCCCTTTGCCAACCAGCACAACAATAAGTTTTTTCGAAAGATCTGTCATAAACTTAAATAATGGTTGGTATATTGCCCATAGTATCTCTTGGGAAGACAGTCATCTTGTTGCACTATTCCAATTCAAAAAAGAATACTCATACGAAAACAACATTTTAAAAAACTCATTCCATCCTGATTACGAAATTGATGCAAAATCTACTATCAGTCTTGATTCAATTAAGGGAAGCTATAAAATAACTCTTGACACAGAAACTACAGAAGAAAAGATATACCTTAATATTCCTGAACCTGATCCAGATACAGAATTAATTTTCACATCAAAACACTTCATAAAACTCTTAAATGTTTTTCTTGGAGTATTGTTTATTTTTCTAATTTTCTCATATTTATCACGCAAGTATCCAAATTTCATCAGCATATTTACATTACTATTTTTTGGAATACTACTGTACCTAAGATACTACATGCTAAAACATGCAATATTTGCAGATTTAGTTGAATCCCCCCTCTTTAGCCCAATATTATTTGCTGAATCATTCTGGATGCCATCGCTGGGTGAATATTTAATAAATGTTTTCTTTTTTATTGCTTTTGCAATTTATGTTTTCATTTACTTTAAACCAAAGGTTAAAATACAGCCCCATATTTTTCCTAAAACAATTTTTAGTATTTCAATCGCCATTATAATATTATTAATAAGTAAATTAATTACTGAATTATTTTACGGATTAGTTTGGAACTCGTCAATATCTTTTGGATTTGAAAACATTTTAAATCTAGACATTTACAGTTTTCTTGGGACTGGAATAATTGTTTTAATTATCACAGGTTTCTTGATGATTATCTACAGAGTAGTTAAAAATTTTAAGCCAGTGATTTCATTCTACATAACTTGTGGTGCTTTAATTGTATTTTTCACTTATTCAGTTTTTTCAACCGTAAGTGAAAAATATACACTAACAACTTCACTTATTTTAAACTCATCTTTTTTACTTATCTGGATTGTTTTATTATTTATATCCTTAAAAAAGGAACTCAACTATTTTCTAAGTGTGCTTTTACTAATGCTATTAGCACTAATTACTTCAGAACATTTTAGTCGTTTTACAAATCAAAAAGAGATTGACACCTACAAAGTAATCACATATAACCTTGCAGCTGAGCGTGATGTTGGAGCTGAGTTTTTCTTAAAACAAACATATAACGAAATCAAAAACAGCGAAGCCTTAAACAATGCAGTTTTAAATCAAGACTTTCTGCAAATTCAAACTATCGTAAATAAAATCTTATTATCAAAAAGATATTTTAACAAATATGAGACACAAGCTACAATTTGTTTATCTACAGATAGTCTACTAATAGAACCAGATTTCGTTAATGTTGAATGTTTCGATTTTTTCCATAATCAGATTGACAATTATGGGATAATAATTCCTGGCTCTAACTTCTATTTCTTGGATAATCACAATGGAAGGATATCATATCTGGGAGAAGTAAGTTCAAGATTAATAGACTCTACATTCGTAAATATCTACGTCGAGTTAAATTCAAAAATATTTAGCGAAGGGTTAGGATATCCTGAACTTCTTCTTGATAAAAAGCTCACAGTAAAAAAGATATCTAGAAAGTACAATTACGCAAAATATAATAATGGGCACCTTATCAGTAGTAAAGGTGATTATAAATATCGATTCACTCTCAAACACGAAGAGAGTGACACAAGTGAGTATTCTCATTATGTTAAAGACGGATATATACATTTCAGATATCGTCCTGACAATGAAAATCTAATAATTTTAAGCAAACCAGACACTCAATATTCTAGCGAACTAGTATCATTTACCTATATTCTATCATTTTTATTTATCCTTTTTAATCTCTTATGGCTTGTCATCAACATCCGCAAAGGTTACCTTTCTAAAGGAATTAATTTAAAAACAAAAATTCAGATTTCGTTTATTACAATTCTGCTTCTTTCTCTTATTTTCACAGGAACGATATCAATTTACTTTATAGTTCGTGGATATCAAGACAAACAAAAAGAAACTATTCAGGATAAAGTTCATTCCGTACTTGTTGAACTTGAACAAAATGCAGGAGCTGAAGAAGAATTTAATTACAAAGACTCTGATTACTTAAACTCACTTCTCGTTAAATATTCAAATGTCTTTTATACTGACATCAACATCTATAGTCTTGATGGAATATTGCTATCATCATCGAGAAATGAATTGTATGACAAAGGTCTTAAAGGAAGGTACATAGATTCCAAAGCATATAAAGAGCTGATTATTAACAAAACAGGCACCCTTATCATTAATGAAAACATTGACAATAATGAATACCTGTCGGCTTATGTTCCTTTTAGAAATTATGATAATGAAGTTATTGCATATCTGAACCTACCATATTTTGCAAGACAAAATGAGTTTAAGGAAGAAATATCAAATTTTGTAATTGCATTTTCAAACATCTTTTTAGCACTTATCCTATTATCAATTGTAGTTGGGATATTTATTTCAAGACAATTAACTCGACCATTGGTTGTGATTCAGGATAAGATAAAATCTATGGATATCAAACGGAAAGCTGAAAAAATTGTTTATACTAAAAATGATGAACTAGGAGGTTTAATTCGAGAATACAATAGAAAGGTTGATGAATTGAGCGAATCGGCAAATAAACTTGCACAATCGGAACGTGAAATGGCCTGGAGAGAAATGGCAAAACAAATTGCTCATGAAATAAAAAATCCATTGACCCCAATGAAGCTTAGTGTTCAGTATCTCGAAAGAGCTTATGATAAAAAAGACGAAAACTGGGAAAAAACATACAGAAAAGTTTCAAAAAATCTAATTGAACAAATTGATGTTTTATCGGGCATTGCTTCTGAATTTAGTAATTTTGCTAAAATGCCTGCTTCAAAGAAAGAAATCGTCAACTTAATAGACATTGTTAACAATACAGTAGGACTTTATGAAAACACTGAATATGTAGACTTTATTACAGACATTAACATAAAGTCAAGAGGTTTGATAAATGCAGACAAAGAACAGATGGTCAGAATTTTTACAAACCTAATAAAAAACGGGATACAAGCAGTTCCTGACAACAGGCAAGGAAAAATCCAAGTTAGAGTTGATGAATACAATGAATCGTTCATCATTAGAATTATTGATAATGGATGCGGTATCCCAGAAGCAATGCAAACAAAGATCTTCCAACCAAACTTTACAACCAAATCATCAGGAATGGGACTCGGCCTAAGTATGGTTAAAAGCATGCTTATAAGCAATAATGCAACTATCCATTTTAAAACTAAGGAAGACGAAGGCACTGAGTTTGTGATTGAAATTCCAGTTTATGCGGAGCAATAGACAAGATTCAAGAATCAAATAACAAGAAACAAGAACGGCGTAGCCCTCACCGAAGGTAAACAAGAAACAAGAAACAAGAAACAAGAAACAAGAAACAAGAACGGCGTAGCCCTTACCGAAGGGAAACAATAAACACTTAGAATAAACATATATAATTTTTCCTATTTTCAACTTCGAATGCTTACTAGAATCGAAGCATAGTTTTTCGACTTTGGTTTTACATTTACAAGTTTTAATTCACTTTTATCTTTTACTATAACGCAGACAAAAGAATAAACAATTAACAACTCGATTCAATTACCACTATAACGTGAGCTTCAGCGAACTTGACAGCGAATAAAGTGAGCTAATGACTATTTCTAACGTGAGGCAAAGCCGAGCATTTAACACTTTTTTCCTATCTTTGCTGCAAACATAAAATTTACAATTATGATTAAAGAAATATTCGAACATCGCTCAATAAGAAAATACACAGACAAGCCAATTCCAAAAGAAGTAATGGACAACATTTTAAATGCTGCAGCAAGAGCCTCTAACACAGGAAACATGCAGGTTTATTCAATAGTTGTAACTACTGACGATGGTATTAAAGAAGAGCTTGCCCCTACTCATTTTAATCAACCAATGGTAAAAAATTCTCAGGCAATTCTAACTTTCTGTGCTGATTATAATCGTTTTAATAAATGGTGCCGTCAAAGGGATGCAGAACCTGGATACGATAATTTCTTATCATTTTTAACTGGAGCAATTGACGCAATTATTGCAGCTCAAAATGCATGTTTGGAAGCAGAAGCAAATGGTTTAGGCATTTGCTACCTAGGAACTGCTAGCTATAATGCTGATAAGATTATTGATATCTTGAACCTCCCAAAAGGTGTTGTGCCTGTAACTGCTGTAACAATAGGCTACCCTGATGAAACACCTGAACTTACTGACAGACTACCTTTGGAAGCTATTGTTCATTACGAAAAATACCAAGACTTTACCGAAGAAAAAATCGATAAAGTTTATGCAGAAAAAGAAGCACGTGAAGACATGAAGCAATTCACAAAAGAAAACAACAAAGAAACTCTTGCTCAAGTATTTACAGATGTAAGATACACTAAAGCAAACAATGAACATTTCTCTCAAGTATTCTATGATGTACTTAAAAAACAAGGTTTTATTTGTGAATAATTGGATAAAAAACTAATATGGCTCTAAACTCTTTTAACAATTAGTTTGTTATGTTTCTGATACACAAATAACGTAAATTATTGCAATGAGAAGGTGTCAATTAAATTGCAAAAATGGCTTATCAGACTTCTAAAATCAATTTGACTGCTATGTGTCGTATTGGATGCATCATTATTTTTCTTTTTATCAAGACGAAAAATGACAATATAACCTGTTCCATTTTCTCTAAAACTGTAGTTACGGTATGATTTTTTAACGATGATAAAATGAAAATGGATAAGTTTATATGAGGCAATATGTGGTTAATTTCGCATAAAACTCTCTATGCTGACATAAACATTTATTAATTTAGCACGGGGTAGCAATACAAAATCATTCAACGACATCCCTTCCCATTCTTAAAACAAAATTAATCCAAACTTAAGTTATTTTTATAATCAAAAAAAGGCTTGCAAAAAGAATAATCTTTTGTAAGCCCTTTAATGATTTTTATGAACAATTTAATCTAATACCTTAATTAATTAGACATTAAATCAAAATCTTCTACTTGTTCTTTTCTATTTCTCTGGAGTTTTACAGGTACTACACAGGTACCTTGAGCACGACAAACTACAATTGGTTCTTGAAGAACATCTGCAGATGAGTCTGAAATATCTGTGCGAGCCATAATTATTTTTCTGGCTTCAAAAATCATTTTGCGTGAAGAATTTCCCACCTTTGTAATTTCGCCCACTGCTTCAATAAAATCACCTGCATACACAGGAGCTAAAAACTCGACATTGTCATAAGCTACGAAAAGACCTTCGTCTCCATCCTGAATAATAAGCAATTCAGTTGCTACATCTCCAAAAAGTTCGAGCATTTTGGCTCCATCCACTAAATTACCTCCATAATGAGCATCCATAGCGCTCATTCTTAATCTAATTTTTGATTGTACTTTCATAATACATATAATTTATAATTTTAACCTTTTTTTGTACTATTTCTCAATTATTGTTTATCAAACTTTATTGTGTGCGAAGACACCTATCGTAACAAAGCAACGACATCACAATAAAGTGACACTACCACATTAATTGAATTTCAAACTAAGTTTTTATTGCTATACCAACTCTTTTGTAAGTCTATCAGTTAGTCGCGGAATAACTTTCGTTACGTCGCCCACAATACCAATATCAGCAACATCAAAAATTGGTGCAAACTTATCTTTGTTTATTGCAATAATAAAGTCAGACTCTTCCATTCCTGCCAAATGTTGAATTGCTCCAGAAATACCTAAAGCGAAATACAAATCTGGATGAACAGTTTTTCCTGTTTGACCAACCTGACGTTCATGAGTTACAATTCCAGCATCGACAATAGCACGAGAAGCAGAAACTTCAGCATTTAATACTTTTGCTAATGATTGTAATTTATCAAATCCTTCTTGAGTTCCTACTCCTCTACCGCCTGAGATCAAAATTTTAGCTTCAGTAATGTCAACTTTTCCTTTATCTTCTATTACATTTTCGAGGATTCTTACTTTAAACTTTGATTTATCGAAAACAGGCTTAAAGTTAATTACATTTCCTTTTTTACCGACTTGTCGATCTGCTTTTTGCATCACACCAGGTCGAACAGTTGACATTTGAGGACGATGATTAGCACACATAATAGTTGCCATCAGATTACCTCCAAATGCAGGACGAGTCATCATTAAATCACCCTCTTCTGAAATTTCCAAACGAGTACAATCTGCCGTTAAACCCGTTTTTGCTCTTGCAGACAGTCTTGGCCCCAAGTCCCTACCAATTGTTGTAGCACCAATAAGAACAACACTTGGCTTAAATTCATCTATTGCCTGAAATATTGCCTGAGAATATTGTTCAGTTAAATAATCTTTCAACTCTGGTTCGTCAATGCAAACAACTTCATCGGCACCATATTCAAGCAACATTTGATTCTGATTACTAATATTGTATCCTGGAAATAGGGCAACAACTTTTTCGTTTAATTCATCTGCCAAAAGTCTAGCTTTACCCAACAATTCCAAAGCCACGGTCTGAATGTTTCCATCTCTTTGTTCGATAAAAACACATATATTTTTATAAATTGATTTATCCATGTTTTAAAAATTAGGTAGGTTAAATTATAAATTTTTCTTTCATTTTGCTGACGATAATTCCTGCAGCCTCTTCAGCTTCAACCTCAAATATCTCACCAACACCTTTACGTCCTTTAGTAAATGATTTTTTAACTCTTGTGGGTGACCCCTTAAGCCCTAGTTTTTCTTCATCTACATCAATTTTATCAGCACCCCATATTTCCACCTCTTTATCAAAAGCGGTAATAATACCAGAAACAGTCATATATCGAGCAACATTCGCTGTTGCCAAAACAGTAAGTACACAAGGCATTTCCACTTCAAGTAATTGATACCCCTCTTCGGTTTCTTTTTTGATAGTTAGCAAACTATTTTGATTGTATTGCAAATTAGCAACATAAGAAACTTGTGGCAATTGTAGATGTTCGGCTATTTGAGGTCCCACTTGAGCAGTATCACCATCAATCGCTTGACGTCCAGCAATAATTAAATCGTAATCGAGGCATCGCAATGCTCCTGCTAATGCATAAGAAGTGGCCAATGTGTCGGCACCTGCAAATTTGCGATCGGTTAATAAAATTGCACGATCCACACCCATTGCGTATGCTTCCCGAAGAATCGTTTCGGCCTGAGGTGGTCCCATAGTAATTACCGTAATATGGGCATTATATTCATCTTTAAGACGAAGAGCCATTTCTAGTCCGCCTTTATCATCGGGATTCATAATACTTACAACACCAGCACGAATCATCGTTCCGGTATCCGGATTGATTTTAATTTCTGTGGTATTTGGAACCTGTTTGATACAAACTAATATTTTCATTTTTTTCTTAATTTTCTTAATTCAAAATCATTGTTTTTTGATCCTTTAGACCTAAGTACAACTTGTGTTATTTGAAAAGGTTTCCAGCAATCACCATGCGTTGCACTTCAGAAGTCCCTTCATAAATTTCGGTAATCTTAGCATCACGCATCATTCGTTCTACAGGATATTCTCGTGTATAGCCATATCCGCCATGAAACTGAACAGCTTTTGTAGTTACTTCCATAGCAACTTCAGAAGCAAAAAGTTTACACATAGCCGCATCAACAGAGTAGGGTAATTTTTCATCTTTTTTATAAGCCGCTGCTCTTACCAGCAAACGTGCTGCCTGAATTTTAGTTTCCATATCTGCCATTTGAAACTGTGTATTCTGGAATGCGGAAATTGGTCTTCCAAATTGTTTTCGTTCTTTTGTATATTTAATGGTCTCATCCATTGCACCCTGCGCTATTCCTAATGCTTGTGCTGCGATCCCAATACGTCCACCATCAAGGGTTTTCATAGCAATTCCAAATCCTTTCCCAATAGCTCCCAGTAGGTTTTCCTTAGGAATTTCGCAGTTTTCGAAAATCAGTTCACAAGTAGCTGAACCTTTGATACCTAACTTTTTCTCTTTTTTACCAATGCTAAATCCAGGAGTTTCACTTTCAACAATAAATGCTGAAATTCCTCTAGTTCCCAAAGACTTATCAGTCATGGCCAATATAACATATACATTAGCATAACCAGCATTTGTAATAAAGATTTTAGAACCATTCAAAATCCACTTATCTCCTGCATCAATCGCAACCGTTTGCTGCATGGCTGCATCAGTACCTGCATTGGGTTCAGTTAGACCAAAAGCACCAATCCATTCTCCACTGCTTAATTTTGGGAGATATTTCATTTTTTGTTCTTCGCTACCATTTTCCAAAATTGGAGCAATGCATAACGAAGTGTGAGCAGAAAGAATAACTCCTGTTGTTCCACATGCACGAGAGACCTCTTCAACAGCCATACTGTATAATTGATTTGTACCTCCTTGTCCACCATATTGAACAGGAACAGGAATACCCATCAAACCAACTTCCCCCATTTTACTAACCGTTTCGACTGGAAATCTTTCTTCCTCATCAATTTCGGCCGCCAATGGTTCAACTTCATTTTCTACAAATTTCTTAATCATCTGCAGAAAGAGTTTTTCTCTATTTGTTAAACTAAAATCCATAATAATTGATTATCATTATTCATTTATATAATATTATTTTACTGTATAAATACATTCGGCAAAACTAATTACATTTCTTAATAAAAAACATGATAACAATTACTAATATCCCCTAAACTGGGATGTTTAAAAGCATTATTAACTTTAAAAATCACATGAAAACTTTTTTTTGCAGATATGTTTATTCATTGCATTAATTAAAAACTTTATGTAAATTTGTAATGAACTAAACTTGCATTGTTTTGCTCATAGCTGCCTTAACATTATTAATTATGCTTATTGGATTAATTTTTCGAGCGTCTCATTTTGGTGCTTTACCAAACTTAAAAGACTCGAGAATTCAGAATAGCCCAGCATTTAATTGCAAACAATTCGTTAATAACGATAATGTTGATATGTCAATGAATTTCTCGAAATTCAAAAAACTTCTGCCACAGATCCTGAAACAAAAAAAAAATCGTCGTCCTGAAAAAAATTCTATAATATCTGATAAGTCAGCAATCCGTTTTGCCGGATCTTGTGGCAATGGCATTCAGATTACCTGGTTTGGACATTCATCAATAATGTTGGATGTAAATGGGAAACGAATACTATTTGATCCAATGCTAAGTAAATATGCTTCTCCTTTCCCTGGTTTTGTAAAGCGATTCAAAAACTCAATACTATTTAACGAATCTGACTATGAACGTTTAGGCAAAATAGATGCAATTATTATTTCTCATGATCATTACGATCATTTGGATTACACAACTATTTCAAGCTTAATGGATAACACAGACAAATTTTATGTACCACTTGGAGTAGGTTCTCATTTGCGCAAGTGGGAAGTTGAAGATAGTAAAATAACCGAAGCAGATTGGTGGGAAGAGTTCAATTTTGACAACATAAATCTGGTATGCACTCCTGCCCAACATTTTAGTGGACGACGAGCCGGAAAACGTAATAATACTTTATGGACATCTTGGCTAATACAAGTTAACGGTAAAAACATCTATTTCAGTGGCGACACCGGCTATTTTGATGGTTTTAAACAAATAAAAGAGCAGTATGGCTCCATAGACTTTGCTATGCTGGAATGCGGTCAATACAATGAGCTTTGGGAAGAAATTCATATGCTACCAGAACAAACATTTCAAGCAGCAATTGATCTTGAAGCAAAACAAATTATGCCTATCCACAATATGGCATTTAGTTTAGCTTTGCATTCATATTATGAACCAAAAAAAATTGCTAAATCTACTGCAGAAAAACAATACATAGACATTGTTGATATTTTGCCTGGGAAAAGCTTTTTTTGTAGATAATATTACATTAATTTCAATCCTGTTTACATAAAATAATTCTTAAACTAATAACCTTAGTTAGGTTAAAATCATCAACTCTGAGCACTTACTAAATATGATATTCACCTACAAATTTCTAAATTTATAAGATATTTCCAGAAAATTTCAGAAAAATGATTACTATTTAAAAGTTATGTGTAAAAAAAAGGGAGAGTATGAACTCTCCCAGTGTTTTATAATATAATTCCCTGTTATTTTACAGGAACATTCTTCATTGTTTCAACAATGTAATCCCAAAACTTCTCAACAGATTCGACATTAACTTTCTCGTCTGGTGAGTGTGGGTATCTAATTGTTGGCCCAAAAGAAATCATATCCCAATTTGGATATACCGAACCTAACAACCCGCATTCAAGACCAGCATGAATTGCTTTAATCTCAGGAGTTTTACCGTACATTTCTTTGTATGTTTCCTGCATAGTTTTAAGAATTGGAGATTCCATATTTGGTTTCCAACCCGGGTATGCTCCTTCAAATTTAACATCAGCACCAATTAAATCGAAGATTGTTCCAATTTTGTACATTGCACCTTCTTTTGCAGAATCTACAGAACTACGAACAAGGCAATTTACAGTGTATTCACCATCGATACATTTTACGATAGCAACATTATTAGATGTTTCAACTAAACCAGGCATTGCGTCGCTCATTCTTTCAACTCCATGAGGGCAAGCAAAAGTTGCTTTAATAATTTTAACCATATCTTCCTGTCCCATTACTTTTGCAGGAGTGTCAATTTTCTCAGCAAACATTTTCAATTCTGGTTCTGTACCTGAGAATTCTGCAGCAAAAGTATCAGCAAATTTCTTCACTTCAGCTTCAAAAGCTACAGCTTCTGTATCTGGAACTAGAACAACAGCAAAAGATTCTCTTGGAATTGCATTACGCAAACTTCCACCATTAACTTCACCAAGTTTAATATCAAAATGATACATGCAGTGATTTAAGAATCTAAATAATAGTTTATTAGAATTTGAACGTCCGATATTGATATCCATACCAGAGTGTCCACCTTTAAGACCTGTTACTGCTAAGTTATATGCTACAAATCCCTTTGGAGTTTCAATTTCTTCATATTTCATAGAAACATTAACATCAACACCACCTGCACAACCAACATAAAGTTCTCCCTCATCTTCTGAGTCAAGATTCATAAGAATATCACCATTAAGCATACCTGCTTTAAGGTTTTCTGCACCAGTCATTCCAGTTTCTTCATCAATTGTAAATAATGCCTCAACAGGACCATGAACTAAATCATCAGCTTCTAAAACAGCCATAGCTGCAGCACAACCCATACCATTATCGGCACCTAATGTAGTTCCATTAGCAGTTACCCAGTCGCCATCAACGTAAGTTTCAATAGGATCATTTTCCCAATCATGCACTTTATCTGAATTTTTTTGAGGAACCATATCAAGGTGTCCCTGAAAAATAATTCCCATTCTGTCTTCCATTCCTGCTGTAGCAGGTTTACGAATAATTACGTTACCTACTTCATCAACAATAGTTTCAAGATTAAGGTTTTCACCAAAATTCTTCATAAATTCTATCACTTTGGCTTCTTTTTTGGAAGGTCTAGGTATTTGGGTTAATGAATAGAAATGTTTCCATACCCTTTGAGGATTTAAATTTTTGATTTCGCTCATAACTTATTATTTTTACGTTAATTTTTTAAAAACCTAAAAGTACAAATTTTTAAACATATCGACCAATAATTTGTATTAAAATAAACTTAATATTGAATATGAAGAATCTTATTGCTACGATTATTTTTTCTTTATCCTTATCATTATTGATTGCTCAAGAAGCAAATCATCCTGAGAGCCTTGTAAATTGGTTAACATTTGAAGAAGCCGTAAAATTACAAGAAGAAAACCCAAAAACAATCCTTATTGACATGTACACTGATTGGTGTGGATGGTGTAAAAAAATGGATGCAGAAACTTTTAACAATCCGCAAATCGCATCATATATCAACACAAATTTCTATCCTGTAAAATTCAATGCAGAAAGAACAGACACAATGGAATATAAGGAAAAAACCTATGTAAATATGAATACAGGAAGACGTTCATCCCATCAACTTCCTCAGGAACTTATGAATGGACGAATGTCATATCCTACTATTGTATATATAGATTATGAGGGTAATGTTAACCCTGTACCCGGATTTATGGATGTAAGAAAGATAGAACCGCTACTTGTATATTTTACGGAAAGAATTAACAAAAATTGCAACTATGCTGAATTCAATAGAGGCTTTATTGATACTTTCATGCCAGACTCTCTATCAAACACAGAAGGAAGCATAAACTGGTTAGAATTTGACGAAGCCAGTAAACTTATGGAAACAACCCCTAAAAAAATGCTCCTTTATATAAATTCAGATTTTAGCAATGGAAGTAAGATTATGTTAGCAGCAACATTAAAGCATCCTGTTATTACTGATTACATAAATAACAATTTTTATCCTGTAAAAATAAATTTTGACACAAATGACACATTAAGAATTGCTAACAATGTATTTATAAACGAGCAGAAAACACCCGGATACCCTAATCAAATAACCATAGCCCTACTACAACCTGACTTAAGATTACCTGCTACAGTTTTCTTTGGTGAGGATTTTTCTCTTATCTTTGCACTTAGAGGCTATTTTCCGCCTTCTGTTTTAGAACGTTATCTTGAGTTTATTGGACAAGATTTACATAAAACTGGAGGGGATTGGCAAAAGTTTAATGATGAATATAAATCAAAACTTAACAAACTATGAAACAAACAATTGAGATTAATTGCTCTGAGAACCTAAACCTTCGCTTATTGAAGAATTCAGATTCAAAAGATATTTTTGATTCTATCAGCTCACAACGCAGTTATCTGGGACCATGGCTGCCATTTGCTGAAAAAGGACTTTCTTTAAAAGATGTCGAAACTTTTGTATCAAATATTACTGGGCAAAAAGAAGTTATCAATGACTTGCTTTATGTAATAATTTATAAAGGAGAATTTGCAGGTTTAGTAGGCTTAAAAAAGATCGATCAGGAGCAAAACAAAGCAGAATTAGGTTTTTGGGTTAAAGAAGACTTCCAGTATCTTGCTATTATGACAGAAGCTGCTTCAAAATTCATGGAACATTGTTTCAAAAATCTTGACTTTAACAGAATTACTATAAAGGTTTATGCTCAGGATTTTAAAGCACTTAATGTTCCTAAAAAACTTGGCTTCGAACTAGAAGGAACAGAACGACAAGGTTGGTTATTAAACAATGGAAACTTTGTTGATTTACAAGTTTACGGAATGGTTAAAAGCGAGTATCAAATCAAGCTTATGTTTTATCGCAGGAGCACTAAACTGCGCAACGACATTTAAACCAGGTTTCCAAATCACAAGGATATTTAACAGGTCAACGATTAGAATTGGCCTGTTTTTTTTACACTTTTTTACCATAAAACCAACAAAACAATCTTTTGCTATAATTTTAAGTTTTTTGGCAAAGCATTTGCTTTGATTCATGGCGTAATTTCACTTTATTCGCAAAAAAAACAATAGCATGAAGAGTTTATCTTTTATTATTATTTCTGCAATTTTCATATTCCTTGGCTTTAAGGGATTTGCTCAAAATCCAGATGCACCCTATTTTATTTATCAGGAAGGTGCTAAAATTAAAATCGGACATTTTAACAAAAGAAAAGTTCCTCAGGGATACACTGTTTATACAGTTTCTAATGTAAATGAAACAGATTCTGTTGATTACATTACGATAAAAGCTGAATCTCTTGACCCATATCAAAAACCTTTAAACTCTACCGAATTTGAAGCCGAATTTTACAATGGGGAAATATCTATAGACATGATATACCTAATGCCAGTTGACACACTTGCTACAATTGAAGATAATGACTGGGACATTAATGGAAAAAGGTTTATCATTCCTGCTTTCCTTGCAAATGGCATTTCTTTATCTGCATCATACATAACACTGGAAACTGACAACAATAAGCACTTTAAAGCTTCTGAATTTAGTCGTGTAGTAGATAATTTCGAAAAATTAGATACTGACTTAGGTAAATTCGAAACATGCGTCATCTCATCAAAACTAGAATTACAATTCGCCGAAACAGAAATTTACAATATTACAACATGGTACTCAAAAGGAATTGGGCCAGTTCGCACAAACTACTACAACCAAAAGCGTAAACTAACCAAATACTCTGAAATTGTAGAAATCATTTTACCTGAACAGTTATAGTTAACAGAAAACCGAAGGCAGGAGACAAACTCTTTACTTATTCTTTTTCAAATAGTTTTCCAAAAAAACCTTTTTTAGGTTTCGATTCTGTTTTATTTTCTTGATTTTGTTTAATATTTGGAGAATCAGGAATTAATACTTCACGAATTTTCTCCCATCCTAGAAAACCACCCACATTTCTATCATCAATAAAAACATCACAGTCGATTTTCCTACTTATGTATTTATTAAATTCTTCGTTTGGATGACTTTCGTTTGCAGCATAAAACATAATTCCATGATCTAGACAAAAATCAATTGCAGCTTGTAAATCTATTCCATCTCTTACAGTCCACAAAATTAGTTTATGTCCTTTTTCCTGCAACTCATGTAAAACATCAAAAGCCCCAGGAATAACATCACCAATATCTGGATAACGATGCTCTACAACTGTGCCATCAAAATCGACAGCTATTACTAGTTTTGATTTACCTGAACGCATATTTAATCTGCTTTATACATGTAAGCTCTGGAATTTGTCGATTTAGGATCATCAGGAGCAATAACTAATTTATCTTCTGAAATTGACACTATTTTTGTTTTAGTAATACCGCCTTTACCATTAAGTTTTACAAGAATATACTTCCCATCATCTGAAACATCCCAAGTTCCTTCTGTTTCACCTTCGAAACCACGCTTATAATATCTCTTGCGAGTATTGAACTGAACTTCTGTATTGGCAATTATCTCAGGCATTTTTTGACGTACAATTTCCTCATATTGAGGGCTTAAGTTAAAACTTCCAATCTCAAGAGAATCTACTTTCCAAGTTCCCTGAAGAAGTTTTATATAATCTTTTTTTACATTTTGTTGAGAAAAAGCAATTGTGCTAAGAAAAACTAATACCACAAGAGCAAGAAAACCTTTTTTATTCATAGTTGGTAAATGTTTGATTGTTTGACAAATTTAATATTTTATGTTTAATTTCCAATTCGTTTAAGATATTTGGCATTCTGTCGTAGTTTGTATCAGTAATAAAAATCTGTCCAAAATTTTCATTTGAAACAAGTTCTGTTATTACTCTTACTCGATTTCTATCCAGTTTATCAAATATATCATCTAATAGCAATATAGGTGCCAAACCTGTCTTACTTTTTATATAATCGAACTGTGCAAATTTTAAACTAATAACATAAGTCTTTTGTTGTCCCTGTGAGCCATATCTCTTAATTGGATTTCCTTCTAGTCGAAAGTCAAAATCATCTTTATGAATTCCAACACTGGTATATCCCAAAATTCTATCTTTTGAAATTGCATTTACAAGACTATTCTCAAAATCCCCATCTTCTAAATGTGAAACATACTTAAGACTTACTTTTTCCTTATCATCAGCAATTTGGTTATAGTATTTTTGAAAAATCTCACTTGTCTCGATTGCAAAACTCTTACGAGACTGAAATATTTTTTCTCCGTAATCTACCAATTGCATATCCCAGATTTCAAGCTCTTCGCGACTAAAATAATTTGACTTATAAAAAGTTTTTAGCAACTGGTTTCTTTGATCTAAAATTCGATTGTAAGAAATTAAGAATTTCAAGTAATTCTTATCAAATTGTGATATAATAGAATCAACAAATTTTCTACGCAAATCGCTACCTCCATGTATCAAATTTGAGTCATATGGTGTAGTATAAACTACAGGTAAAAAACCAATATGTTCTGATAACTTTTGATACTCTGCACCATTCTTCTTAATGGATTTTTTTTTATCCTTTTGTAGAGCACAACTAATTTTTTCAAGATTATCCAATCTCTCAAAATCACCTTGTAGCAAAAAGAAGTCCTCTCCTTCCCTAATATTCTGACGATCATTAAAATTAATAAAGCTTTTGCAAAACGATAAGTAATGTATGCTATCAAGAATATTTGTTTTTCCTATTCCATTATCACCAATAAAACAATTTACTTTCTCGCACAAATCGATATCGAAAGTTTCAAAATTCTTAAAATTTACCAGTGATAATTTCTTTAAAAACATTTATTTAAAATTTACGCACAAAATTAACAAAATTTGTAATCAATTACATAAGTATATGATGAATCTGATGGTATATCAAAGCTTTTATTTATTCTTTTGGTAATATTTGATACGTTTTAAAGCATTTTCATAGACTTATCTTGATAAAAATCACCTATTAATGAAAAAAAAATGCACTAATATTTAGAAATTCGATTAAAACCATTAAATTTGCAGCCTTAAAAAATTATAATTAAGTATTAATATGGCAAAGAAGAAGAATAAAACTCCCGAAAATGATGGATTTAAAAATGTTGAATCTGCATTAAGCCGTGCGGAAAATTTCATTGAAACAAACCAGAAAGCATTTATGTGGGGTCTTGGTGGCGTATTGGCAATTGTTTTAATTGTTATTGGATATTACAAATTTATACGTGAACCTCGTATTCAAGAAGCATGGTCAGAAGCATATAAGGCTGAGTTTTACTTTGAGAAGGACTCATTTAACCTAGCATTAAATGGTGATGGAGCATATCCTGGTTTCCTTGACATTATTGATGATTATGGCAGAACTCCAATGGGAAATGCTGCGAACTATTATGCAGGTGTTTGCTACATGCGTTTAGGCGATTATGAATCAGCAATCGAATATTTAGAAGATTTCGATAGTGATGATATTATGGTTGGTGCTATGGCAATAAACCTAATTGGTGATGCTCATATGGAACTTGGCGATATGGATGAAGCTCTTGAGAATTATCTGGATGCTGCTGAAGAAGCAGAAAACGAATTTCTAAGCCCTATGTTCTTAATGAAAGCAGGTCAAACATACGAGCTTATGAACAACTATCAGGAAGCTCTTAATATTTACAAGAAAATCGAATCGGAATATTATGACACTCCACAACAAAGAGAAATTGAGAAATACATCAAGCGTTGTGAGATGAAACTTTAAGAAAATACATATTAAATAATTAGGGGCTGCAAAGCCCCATTTTTTTACACTATAGTTATGGCAAGCGAATTAAAAAATCTTTCAATTTACACCGAAAACGGGATAGCAAAACAAACTGAAAATAATGATATCAAGATTGGTATTGCAGTTTCAGAATGGAATCAGGAAGTAACAGCGAGTTTAGCTGAAGCAGCTATAGAAACTCTAAAAAAATATGGCTTCTCAGATAATGACATCATCCTAAAGCCAGTTCCAGGAAGCTTCGAACTTCCTTTAGCTGCAAGATACTTAATTGACTTTGCAGATGTTGATGCTGTTATATGTCTTGGCTGTGTTATTCAAGGTGAGACAAAGCACTTCGATTATGTTTGTTCTGGAGTAACAAAAGGAATTATGGAAACAAATCTAGATACAGGTGTTCCTGTAGCTTTTGGAGTATTAACAACAGACAATCAGCAACAAGCTCTAGATAGATCTGGAGGAAAACATGGAAACAAAGGTGTAGAAGCAGCAGTTGCAGCATTAAAAATGCTTAATATGAAAAACAACCTAATAGTATAGCATTAAATTTTGATAAAAAAAATCATCCATATTACTCTACTTACATTCCTAATTACAGCTTGTTCCAGCAATAAAAATTGGGAAAAAGCCAGAGTCATTTTTTATGATGATTTCGAAAAAGAAATGTCTATAAAGGCTGGAAAGCACTCGTACTACAACTTTGTAAAAGCTAAAGATGATTCAGCAAAAAGAAGACAACTTTTAATCCCAGAAGAAGTAAAGCTTGTGGAGTCTCCTAATCAAAAATACATAAGGATGTTTTTTGATGAAGAAACTTATGGGATGGACTCTTATAGCTTTGGGCACTTATTGGCTGGAGATTCTGTCATGTTAGTACAAACAAAATATCAGGTAAAAACATGTGCATGTAAAACAGCCGGCACATACTTTAAAGATTATTTTCTCGTTTATAATGACAGTATTTTAAAAATAAAAACAGATAATAAAAATAATGTCTACAACAGAGGTCAAATTTATCAATTCGTTGATATTCATTTAAAAACGGGAATGCCTCAAGATATCAACACAATTGACGACATTATTTTTTTTCTGGAAAATATTAACAATTGATATTTACAATCGCCTGAATTTCAGCAGCTTAATTGACTTATGAATTTAAATTGTTAATAATGTTAAAAAGTCTGACATTTCATTTACCATTAATTAATGTAAAAATCTTAATTTTGGTGTTCAATAAAAATAAGCAAAGATGGGTAAGATAATAACTTTAGCAAATCAAAAAGGAGGAGTAGGAAAAACCACAACCGCAATTAATCTGGCTGCGAGTCTTGCAGTTCTAGAACACAGAGTTCTGGTTGTTGATGCAGATCCACAGGCTAATGCCACATCGGGTTTAGGTTTTGACGTAAGAAATATCAAAACTGGTCTTTATGAAACACTTGTTCGTGACGAAGAGCCTGAAAACATCATTCTATCAAGTAGCATAGAAGGTCTTGATTTACTTCCAAGTCATATTGATCTAGTTGGTGCAGAAATTGAAATGCTAGAATTACCTAACAGAGAAAAAGTACTTAAGCTCGTTCTTGAAAAGGTTAAAGATAAGTACGATTTCATTTTGATTGACTGTTCTCCATCATTAGGGCTTATTGTTGTAAATGCATTAACTGCTTCGGATTCGGTACTTATACCTGTTCAATGTGAGTACTTTGCTTTAGAAGGTTTAGGAAAACTATTAAATACAATCAGAATTGTACAGGGACACTTAAACCCAGAACTTGATATCGAAGGTTTTGTAATGACAATGTACGATTCTCGTTTACGTTTATCAGATCAAATACTTGACGAAGTAAAAAAACACTTTGACAAGATGGTATTTGATACAACAATTCACCGTAATGTTAAACTTGGCGAAGCTCCTAGTTTTGGTCAAACAATTTTCGACTACGACATTACATCAAAAGGAGCAACAAATTACTTAAACCTTGCACGAGAGTTTCTACAAAGAAACAAAATGACAAAAATTAATGATGAAGAAAAAATATTAAAATAGATTTATGGCTAAAAAGAACGCATTGGGAAGAGGACTTGACGCTCTGATTGATACTAGCAATTCAACAAAAGAGAATCAAGGTGAAGCAAACGAAATAAACATCAATAAAATTGAAGCAAACCCGTTTCAACCAAGAACAAACTTCGACGAAGAAGCTTTGCAAGAATTGTCTGAGTCTATTAAAGAGTTAGGAGTAATTCAACCAATTACTGTTCGTATTCTTGAAAACGGAAACTATCAATTGATTTCTGGAGAAAGAAGATTACGTGCTTCTAAACTTGCAGGATTAAAAAAAATCCCAGCTTATATTAGAAGTGCCGACGATCAAGGGATGTTGGAAATGGCTCTTGTTGAAAACATACAACGTGAAGACCTAAACGCTATAGAAGTTGCTATAAGCTACCAACGCCTGATGGAAGAATGCAAACTTACCCAAGAAGGTCTTAGCCAAAGAGTGGGTAAAAAACGTTCTACTGTTTCAAATTATACCAGACTATTAAATCTACCAGCCAAAATTCAACTTGGAATTAAAGAAGAGAAAATTTCAATGGGTCATGCAAGAGCTTTAATCTCTGTTAAAGAAGAAGAAACCCAATTAATGATTTTTGATCAAATACTTAAATATGATTTTTCTGTTCGTAGAGTTGAGGATATTATTCGTGAACTAAATAACGAGAAAAAGAACGAAAAAACAAAAGTAAAAAAGAAAGTTCCTGCGACTTCTGAAGATTACGAACAATTACAAAAACACCTTTCCAATTGTTTTACAACAAATGTTGGTTTTAAAAGAAATGTAAAGGGGAACGGAAAAATTGTAATTCCATTCAAAAACGATAGCGAACTTGAAAGAATTATTGCAATTCTTGATAAACTTAACGCATAAATAAATTGAATCTGAGAAAAAACATAATTTTTTTAGTTTGCTGCTTACTGTTTGTACAGTTTTGTTATGCTCAATCTGAATCAAAACCGGAACATTCTCCTCGTAAAGCTAGTATTTATTCCGCAGCTCTACCAGGATTAGGCCAATTTTACAATAAGAAATACTGGAAAATTCCTATTGTGTATTCAGGAATCGGAGCTTTCACATATCTTGCTATCAATAATCAACAGGAATTTAATCGATATAGAACAGCAATGCTCCAACGAGAATCTGGCGATATTGATGAGTTCACTGATGCAAGTGGTGTTGAAATCTATAACGAAACTGCTTTGATTAACAATATGGACAAATACAGAAGGTATAGAGATTTAAATATTATTGGAGCATTTGCTATCTATGTTATCCAAATAGTTGATGCAAATGTTGATGCAAACCTTTTCGATTTTGATATAGGAGATGATTTAAGTTTAAGAATTTTACCCCAAACAATAAACAACCCATACACTCGTACACCAGTAACTGGAATTGGTTGTTCTATAAAATTTTAATTATGAAGAAGATCACCCAATTATTCCTATTTTTATTAATTTGTATCCCGGGAACTATAATGGCAGATAATGACTCAATAGTTATGCGAACAAATGACGGATACACTATGGCAGATCATCTTGACAGCCTTTTGATGGATTGGTTTTATTACACAGGAAGAGACACTATTGATTTTCTCAAACCTGAAGACAGATACAATTTTGATACTGATATTCCAGATTCAATATATGAAGAAAGAATAAAAAATATTGTAACACCAATAAACATAACTTACAATAAAAATGTACAGAAATACTTAGATAGATACGTAAAAAATGGCAGATGGATTGCTCCAAAATTTATGGGATTATCTCATCAGTATTTCCCATTGTTTGAGGAGAAATTAGATGCTTACAATATTCCACTTGAACTAAAATATTTGCCAATTATCGAATCAGCCTTAAATCCACTCGCAAAATCAAGAGCTGGAGCAACAGGTTTATGGCAATTCATGCTTAAAACAGGAAAAGGTTTAGACCTCGAAATTAATTCCTATGTTGACGAAAGATCAGATCCTATAAAATCGACTGAGGCTGCTTGCAAATACTTAAAAAGCCTATATGAAACATACGATGATTGGACTCTAGCACTTGCTGCTTACAATGCTGGTCCCGGGACTATCAACAATGCTATAAGAAGATCGGGTGGAAAAACAAATTACTGGGAATTATATCCTTATCTGCCAAACGAAACAAGGAATTATGTACCTGGCTTCATTGCAATTGTTTACATGTTTGAATATGCGGAAGAACATGGTTTTAAGCCAGAACAAATTCAATTCTACGACGATGTTGACACAGTAATGGTTAGAGATCAATTACACTTTGCACAACTAGATTCTGTTCTTGGAATAGATATAGGACAAACACGCGAATTAAACCCTCAATACAAACTTGATATAATACCAGCAAAAGTAAAAGAGTATCCACTTCGTATGCGACGTCAGTATATAAGTCAATTTATGGAACTGGAAGATTCGATATATAACTATATGGATACCGTTTTCTTTAATCCAGAAAAATACGAGTTTAAACCTAATGAAAATTATGTTGAACATATTCCTTCAGCTGCACAACCAGAAGGAACAGTTGCATTATCATATACAATTAAGTCGGGTGATGCTGTTGGGCTTATCGCTTCATGGTACGGTGTAGAAACGGCTAATTTAAGAGCCTGGAATGGTATTTCAGGAAATATGATTAGAGTTGGACAAAAGCTTAAAGTTTATGTTCCAACTGCATTAGAATCCAAGTATAAAATCATTAATTCTCAAAGTTTTGATGAAAAACAAAGATCTGTTGGAATAAACCCAAGTACTAACAAACCAAAAGAACAACCTATCGACCCTAATTACGAATACTATACTGTAAAATCAGGAGATAGCCCTTATGGGATTTCCCTAAAATACGATGGAATATCTTCTGATGACATTCTAAAACTAAACGGAATTACTGATCCTTCTAGTTTGAGCATTGGACAAAAGTTGAAAATACGTAAGAAAAATTAGGAATATTTAATCTGAATTTGATAATATGGAATCATTGAAAAATATTGCTGTAGTAGCAGGAGGATATACTTCTGAAAGACATATTAGTTTAAACTCCGCTAAACAAATTATTGATAGCCTAGACAAAAAAATTTATAAGCCATTTCTTGTTGATGTACGTGAAGATGGCTTTTTTTGCATCTATGAAAATCAAGAATACAAGCTTGATTTAAATGATTTTTCGTTTACTATTGGAACTATAAAAACAAATTTTGACTACGCATATATAACTCTTCATGGATCTCCTGGCGAAGACGGAAAAGTACAATCATATTTAGAATTAATAAACATCCCCTACTCTGCTACTGACCCAATTTCATCAGCTATTACTTTTGATAAAGTTGTCTGCAAAAAAGTATTGGAAAATACAGAAATTCATCTTGCGAAATCTACAGTTGTTAAAGGGACTACGCCTTTCTCAGTTAACGAAGTTGAAGAAATTGTAAGTATGCCTTGTTTTGTAAAACCAAATACAGCTGGCTCTAGTTATGGTGTAACAAAAGTTTACGAAAAAGAAAACATTATCGAAGCCGTAAACTTGGCTCTAACAGAAGATGATACTGTCATCATCGAAGAGTTTATTGAAGGAATCGAAGTTTCTTGTGGAATTCTAAAAACATCTAAAAAAGATTATACTTTCCCAGTTACAGAAATTGCAACTAAGAATGATTATTTCGATACAGAAGCAAAATATGACCCATCTTTAACAGATGAAATTACACCAGCAAGAATAACTGACGATGAAACAAAACGTGTACAAGATGCTTGTTCGTTTATCTACGATAAATTAAACTGTAAAGGCATGGTTAGAATTGACTTTATTGTAAAAAACGGCAAACCATATTTTCTCGAAGTAAACTCAATTCCAGGAATGAGTGCAGAAAGCATAATTCCTAAGCAAATTAGAACTATGAATGTTAGCCTAACCGACATCTTTACTGAGATTATTGAAGACTCATTCTAAAAAATCAAATCATTAAAACACTCATCCTCAACCAAAAGAGTATATTACTTTCAACTTAATGTTGCATATTTACAACATTTACTTTATATTTGCAATATGAAGACTCGTAAAATATACAATAGAATACAAATCTTACGACAAGAAAAGAATATATCTAGAAGAGAATTAGCCGAAAAAATTGGAGTGAATTTCCAAACTGTTGGTTATTTAGAAAGAGAGGAATATAATCCTAGTTTAGATTTAGCTTTCAGAATTGCAGAAATATTTGACTTGCCAGTAGATGTTATTTTTTCGACAACAGAATTTAAGTCAATAACAGAATTATTAAAAGAAAAATCAAAGGAGAATCAATAATGGAAACAAAGAAATTAAATTCAAAAATACGATTGGGAACAATAATAAACTTAATCTGCATAGTAGGTATTGCAACAATTTTCGAATATGCTTCAAACACGAATTGGATTATAGCTTTTGGAATAATTGAAACTATACTTTCTGTCAGCCTAATAGTGTCTTTCTACCTCAGTATTGTAAAGACAGGTTTGTGGTCTTTTACTCATCGCAACAAGAGCCAACTTGATGAAAGAGAACTTGGAGTAACATATTCTTCTTTACAAACAGGATATGCAATATTTTCAATAATTGTACTCTCAGTTTTAGTAATAAGTTCTGTATTTGAATACAGTATAAGCATTGTAACAGCTGCATTACTAATCTTCTTTGCTCATATTGTTCCTGCAACTATTATTGCCTGGAGAGAAAAATCAATTTAATAAGTTAAAACTAATGAAGTAAAAACTTTACAAATTTGGAATTAAGATGATTAGTTATAAGGTACCGTCATTATACCTTTTAACCAGGTATTCTATATCCTGATCTTCTCCAAATGCATCGTACTCTTGTTTAAGGCTATTGCCAAACATTAATGCAAATGTTTGCCAGAATACAGCAGTTACACTACCTCTCAAATCATCTACAATTTTATAGGCAGTTTCGCCACTTTCTCGATCCATAAGCTTTACGAGCAATATTCCCTGAGACAAAGTAAGCTTTTTTAGCTTTGGCTTATAATAAGACATTATCTGCTTTTCCCTAACATTAAGATATTTCTTTCGTGAATCTTCAGAACTAAACATTGATAAAGTATCATCGATATTGATATAAACTTGTGAAATTTCTAGTGCATAAGGATATACTTTTAGAAAGTTTCTAACTAATTTTTCATAATGTTTTCTTGACCTACGGGTCTTACGCTCAGAGTGCGGATACACATTAACTTCTGGATAAAAATATAGAGCTTCTGGAGTATTATCAATCAAACTATCTATATTTAGAAACTTTTGATAATACATAGGTAACTTAAACTTTTGTGCATTAGCCTCTTTAATAGAGAACGCTAGCACAAAAAATAAAAATATGTAAATAAACTTTCTCATTTCACAAAAACAAAATTAACAGACCAATGTTTTGTCTAAATTATTACTAATTTTGACATTCAATTTTCATACCACAATAAAATGGAACGAAAAAATATCACAAGTTGGTTAATTCTAATGCTACTGGCTTTAATTTGGGGAGGATCCTATATCCTTATGAAACAAGGACTTAGGACATTTAACTTTTGGCAGGTTTCCTCAATAAGAATGTTAAGTGCTTTCGTTTTTCTACTACCATTTGGCATTAAAAACATCAAGAAAATCAATAAAAAAACTATAAATCCAATTTTAGTTGTAGCATTTATTGGTAACCTGATACCCTCATGGCTTTATCCATTAGGCCAAACTCAGGTAGATAGTAATCTTGCAGGTGTCTTAAACTCCCTTGTTCCAGTATTTGTTTTGATTTTAGGAATTACTTTCTTTAAAAAGAAAACTGGTGCTCTTCAGATTATTGGTGTAATAACCGGATTAACAGGTGCTGCAATGCTAATAACTAAAGACAACTTGTTTCATTTTGGACAAATGAACTACTATTCTCTTTACATCATTTTGGCAACAATCTTATATTCAATAAATATCAATCAAGTAAATGTATTTTTAAAGTCATTAACAGGTTTAGAAATTGCTTCTTTAGCATTTCTGTTTATTGGTCCAGTTAGTGGAGGAATATTATTATCCACAGACTTATCTAATGTAACTTTTAGTAATACTTTTTGGTTTGATTTATCGTGTATTATTGCACTTGGTCTATTAGGATCAGCCCTTGCCGTATCACTTGTAAATCAACTAATTACAAGAGCAGGTTCAATGTTTGCAAGTTCTGTAACTTATATTATTCCAGTTTTTGCAATTATGTGGGGATTAATTGATGGAGAATCTTTAAACTTTATACAGGTTATAGCTACATTGATTATAATGGTTAGTGTGTATCTGGTTAATAAAAAATTTAGATAATCGGGATGAAAAAACTATTGCAAAATAACCTTTTCCTAAGCCTACTTTCTGGAATATTACTTTTACTTTCCTGGACAGAGTATAGCATTGGATGGATAATGTTATTTGCATTTGTTCCATTATTACAAATTTTACATAACCAGTTAAAATCAAATTCTCCTCTTGCAGGAACTAACTTATTCCTATATTCATTACTTAGTTTTTTTATCTGGAATACATATTCTACATGGTGGATAATGTATGCCAGTGTGCCCGGTTGTTTAGCAACAATACTGATACCTAGCTTCCTTATGGCATTTGTAATGTTCATGGTTTTCTTAACTTTTAAGCAATCAGGAAAACGAATTGGTTACCTTTCATTAGTAACTTTCTGGATTGCTTACGAATATTTATTAATGCATTCTCAATTATCGTGGCCATGGTCAATCTTAGGATATGTATTCGAAAATAATACAAGCTTAATTCAATGGTATGAATATACTGGAACATTTGGAGGTTCTGTATGGATTTTATGCATCAACCTGCTGATATTTGAAATAATTCAGATATTTAAAGCCTCATCTTCAAAAGCAAAAAAAAGAGGATACATAATTGGACTGGCATTAATATTAATTATTCCAATGGGTTATTCAATTATTAGATTTAATACTTACAAAGAGGAAATAAATCCAGTTAAAGTTGTCATTATACAGCCAAATATTGATCCCTATAATGAGAAGTTTAATATTCCTGTTTACGAACAAATTCATATAATTACAGAAACAGCAAAAAAAGATTCAACATTTAGCCCAGACTACTTTATTGCACCCGAAACAGCGATTGCAAATGGTTTTTACGAAAGCAAGGCAAGTAACGAACCATCAATAAAACACATTGTAGATTTCCTGAAAGCATACCCAAACTCCCAATTCATAATTGGAGCAACAACAAGAATCAAATATTCTAAACCTGAAGACTTTACAGAAACATGTCACATCGATGATGGTGATAGCACAGCCTATGATATTTTTAATTCCGCGATGCAAATATCTCCAAGTAGTGATATTCTTTTTTATCATAAGAGCAAACTTTTACCAGGGGTAGAAACAATGCCTTTTCCAAGAATCAATCGTTTTTTTGCAGGAATGATTACAGATCTAGGTGGGATAAATGGCACACATGGGATTCAGGAAAATCGAGAAATTTTTGCAAATAATAATGATGATATCAAACCTGGAGTTCCAATATGTTACGAATCTGTATACGGAGAATTTGTAGGCGAATTTGTAACGGCTGGAGCAAATATTCTGTTTGTTATTACAAATGATGGTTGGTGGCGTAATACTGCCGGTCATAAACGACATATGAGTTATGCAAAAATTCGAGCAATAGAAACCAGACGCTCAATAGCCAGATCAGCCAATACTGGCATTAGTTGCATCATCAACCAGAAAGGAGAAGTCATTAGTTCTCTTGATTGGTGGAAACGTGGAACAATTAAAGGCACTATAAATGCCAATGACGAAATCACTTTTTATGTAAAATACGGAGACTATCTGGCACGAATGAGCATGCTAGTAGCAATAATTCTTATTGTGGTTTTGTTACTTGGCAAAACAATGTCAAAACTAAAAAAAGAGTAAAACCTTACTCATTTCATTTTTCAATATTTTTTTTCGTATTTTTATGGAATTAAAGATTCCAAATCATCTCTTAACCGTAATTTAAAAAACAAACTATGAATACAATGTTGGTTAAACTAGGATTTCTGTTTACATCCCTGATGTTTGTAAATAATATCTCATTCTTTGACAATTCCATTAGCGGTCAGGATAAATATGAGAAACTATGGGCAAAAGTAGAACAATACGAAAAAGATGCTCTTCCAAAATCTGCTCTTGAGACTGTTGAAGAAATCTATGATTTAGCAATAGAAGAACAAAATGATAAACAAATTATTAAAGCTACTATTTACAGAATGAAGTACACCAACATTCTGGAGGAAGAAGGCTACGCAAAATCAATCGATAAGCTTGAATCGGAAATCCCAACACTGAGTGGACCGTCCAAATCCTTATTACATCTACTTCTTGCTACAATGTATCAGAATTATTACAACAATAATTCATATTTGATAAACCAACGATCTGTAACTTCCAATTTTGAATTAACAGATCTCAAAACATGGGACAAAACCAGATTTCAGGATAAAATAATTAAGAATTATAAGGCTGCATTAACAGAAAACCTAAAAGATATCAGACTTGGTGAATATGCAGAATTTATTGATAATGCAAAAAAATCTCAGGACAGATTTCCTACTTTATATGACTTTGTTGCATATACTGCAATTAATAGACTATCATCAAACTCATATTACTATTATTACGATTACAACTCAAGTAATGATGATAAATTAACAGAAAACGCTTACTTGTCAAAAGCAAGCGATTTTATATTATTACCTGTTGATGGTGATTCGCTCTCATACACTTACACATCTGTCAAAATATATCAAGCATGGCTAAAAAACCGTCTGGATGACAAATCCGATATTGAAGCTCTAGTTTATACTGACATACAACGACTTAGATTTATCAAGAATAATCTGTACTCATCTAATAAAGACAAATTGTGGGAAAACACTTTATTAAATATGCATGAAAAATATTACAAAACTCCACAACTTGCCATGATTGATTATGAAATTGCTACATATTACAATCAACTTGGAGCTTCTTATAACTTCCTAGATTCTACAAGTTTGAAATACAAAACCTATAAAAAGAAAGCTCACATTTTATTATCAGATGTAACAAAACTTTATCCTGAAGCAACTTATTATCCTGAATGTAAAAACCTGATTAATAATATCGAAAAAACAGTATTTTCTTTTCAATCAGATAAAATTGTAAGTCCAACAAAAAAATTTCCACTAAGAATAAATTACACCAATACCGACAAGGTATATATGACTATCTTAAAATGTGATTATCAAAAATATCTTAAAAAAGACAAATATTATTACGACGAAGAATATTATGCCGAAATTTTAAAAATGTCTGAAATAGCTGTTAAATCTCAGGAAATAATTTTACCAAAATCAAGTGACTTCAATATTCATTATACAGAATACTTATGCAATCCACTAGAAAAAGGATTTTACGTGATATTTTTACATGCAGAACCAGAATTTAGACTAGACAAGAACTATATTAGTGAAAGTAAATTCTTTGTTTCAAATCTTAGTTTGACAAACAATAGCAATTATTATAAAAACTCTGGTTATTATGTTTTTGATCGCAATAGCGGCAAACCAGTTCCAAAGGCTAAGATCGAAGCATACAAATACGAGTATTCTTACATCAAACGCGAATATGTTTACAATAAAGTTTCTACAGAATATACAGATGAAAATGGGTTTGCTCCTTTAAATAAAATTAAAGATGATTACTATTACGACATCAGACTTGACATAAGTAAAGGGGATGATTTTATCTCAGAAAGCACATACTTATACAACTATAATAATGAAGAAGATGACGAATATACAACGGAAGTAAAATTCTTTACAGACAGAGCAATCTATCGTCCAGGACAAACTGTGAACTTTAAGGCTATTTGTATTGAAAAGAAAGGCGAAGAATCTAAGCTTCTAACAAATTACACAAGTACAATTTACATGTATGATGTTAATAGTCAGACAGTCGGTTCTTTAAATTTAAAAACAAACGAATTTGGTAGCTGCAATGGATCTTTCACCATTCCATTGGATGTATTAACCGGGAATTTCCGTCTCTCAACTTACGGAGGAAGCTATTATTTTAAGGTTGAAGAGTATAAACGTCCTATGTTCGAGGTAGAGATGCTACCAATTGATGGCGAATACAGAATAAACGATAGTATCTATGCTGAAGGTACAGCTATGACTTATGCCGGCACTGCACTTACTGATGCAAAAATCTCTTACAAAGTTGTAAGAAACCCAATGTGGTGGGGTTATTACAGAGGTGGTAATTTCTCCGAGAAAGAAGTTGCCTATGGTGATGTTGAAATCGATGATCAGGGTAAGTTTAAAATCGGTTTTAAAGCAATTGCTGAGGACTTTGGGGAAATGAATCCATACATATATTATTTCTACTCTATCAGCGTATCTGCCACTGACATTAATGGAGAAACTCAAACAGGCGCTACAACAGTTTATGTTTCCGAGAAAAGCTTGTCTATTTCAAATGATTTTTATGGAAACATGAAACAAGACGAAATTGATAGTATAAATATTAGCACTAATAATGTATCAGGGACTTTTGTTCCGGCAAATGTAATTATTGAAATATACAAATTAAAAGACCCGGAATATCTGTTATCGAAAAGACAATGGGAAATTGTAGATAAGCCAATGTACACAGAAGAAGAGTGGCATACACAATATCCTGGAAATGAATTCTTACATGAAACAGAATACAAAAACTGGAAACAAGATAAAAAAGTTTTTGCAAAGTCAATTAACACTGCTGATGGAACCAAGTTAGCCTTAAAAGATGTAAAAAAATGGAAACCAGGAGTTTATCAAATTGTAATGAAATCTCAGGATATGTGGGGAAATGCTATCGAAAACAAAAATGAGTTTGTTTTATTTGATTCCGACAGTAAGAAGATGCCTTATACAGCAACCTCTTTCTTTATGGTAGACAAATACTACGCTCAACCTGGCGAGACTGCTAACATATTTGTAGGTTCATCATACGAAGATGTTTATGTTCTTTATGAAATGGAAATTAAAGGAAAACCTTACAAAAAAGAAATAATCAAAGTAAATTCTGAAATAAAGAAAATTCCAATTGAAATTAAAGAAAACTTTAGAGGTGGAGTAAACATAAATCTGATGTTCATTAAGAATGGTAGATTATATAGCTCTAATCAAAGAATTGATGTAGGGTGGGAAAACAAAAGTCTTGATTTAAAATTCATCACTTTTAGAGACAAAACATTACCTGGCTCAAAAGAAGAATGGAAGATAAAGATATCAGATAAAAATGGTGCAACAACAGGCTCTGAACTTTTAGCAGCGATGTACGATGCATCTTTGGATATTTATGCTGCCAACAGTTGGTATTGGTCAATCTACCCAACATATTATTCGTATTTTAATTGGACCAACAACAGCTTTGCATACAACTCAGCATCAGCATATTACCAAAACTTTTACCCTGAATATGTAAACAAAAACGTTTATAACCCTTCTCTTAACATTTTTGGGTTTAATTATTACGGTGGTGGTTATGGTTATTATGATGATTTTGCTTTTGAGCGAGAAGGGAAAGGTAACAGAAGATATAGAAGCATGGCTAAGAGTGATGCTCCGGTATCTGGAAACACAATATCAACAGTAGCAGATGCAGAATACTCTATGGATGAAACTTCTGTAGCAATGGAAGAATCTGGCGATCTTGACGGTCTATTAATGGCAGGAGAAAAAGATCTGATGACTACTGATAAAAGAAGTGAAGCAACCAGAAATGGGAATAAACAACAGAAAGAAATTCAGATTCGTAAAAATTTTAACGAAACAGCCTTCTTCTACCCTAGCCTACGAACAGATGAAAATGGCGAAGTGTTAGTTAGCTTTACAATGCCGGAAAGTCTTACACGTTGGAATTTTATGGGATTTGCTCATACTAAAGATTTAAAAATGGGACAAATATCGGAACAAGTTGTAACCCAAAAAGAACTAATGGTTATGCCAAACCTTCCTCGTTTTTTTAGAGAGAATGATAAAATGACTATTGCTGTAAAAGTTAATAATGTTTCTGATGCCAATATTAACGGTAATTCTAGCATCGTTTTCTTTGACCCAATTACTCAACAAGAATTAACTAATACTTTCTTAGTAAGAAAATCTAACTCTCAGCCATTTCAGGTAGAACAAGGTAAAAACTCTGTCGTCGAATGGGAAATCACAATTCCTGAAGGCATGAGCTCTGTTGGTGTTAGAATTATTGCTGAAAGTGAGAAGCATTCAGATGGTGAAGAAAGAATACTTCCAATCCTAACAAACAGAATGCTTGTTACAGAAACAATGCCATTACCTGTAAGAAAAGCAGGGACTACTGAATTTTCTATGAAAAAACTAAAGACAAATAAGTCAAAGACATTACGACATCACAGATACACTCTTGAATTTACAAACAATCCAGCTTGGTATGCAGTTCAGGCGCTTCCATACATAATGGAATATCCATACGAATGTGCAGAACAGACTTTCTCAAGATATTATGCAAATATACTTGCAACACATATTGCTAATTCTGATCCTAAAATTAACAGAGTATTCGAAATTTGGAGAGATACTCCTTCTTCTCAGGCTTTATTATCAAATCTTGAAAAGAATCAGGAATTAAAAGCATTATTATTAGAAGAAACTCCTTGGGTTCTTGAAGCGCAAAATGAGAATGAGCGCAAACACAGAATTGGATTACTATTTGATCTCAACAGAATGAGTATGGAAAGTAATTCGGCTCTTAAAAAACTTGAAAAACAGCAAAAATACAATGGTGGCTGGGCTTGGTTCAAAGGGATGCCGGAAAGCTGGCATATAACTCAACACATTGTTTGTGGAATAGGTCATCTGGATAATCTTGGTGTTACTGAGGTAAGAAAAGATAATAAGACCTGGAACATGACTAAAAAAGCTGTTGGGTTTATTGATGGTGAAATCGCACGAAGCTATAAAGATTTGAAAAAATATTGTGATGCTGATTGCATGAAAAAAGACCACATAAGCTATATGCAGATTCAATATCTTTACGCAAGATCATACTTTATTAAAGACTTCCCAATTACTAAAGCAACACAAGAAGCATTTGATTATTATAAAAATCAGGCAGAAACATATTGGATGAACAAGAGTTTCTACATGCAAGGAATGATTTCTTTAGCTTTATACAGATATGACGAAAAGATTGTTCCTGCAAAAATTGTTGCATCTCTAAAAGAACATGCTTTACATAGCGATGAAATGGGAATGTACTGGAAAAGCAATTCAGGTTATTACTGGTATCAAGCTCCAATAGAAACTCATGCATTGTTAATCGAAATGTTTGATGAAGTTGCAAATGACCAAACTGCAGTTGAAGAAATCAAAGTCTGGTTACTAAAACAAAAACAAACTCAGGATTGGAAAACCACAAAAGCTACAGCAGAAGCAATCTATGCATTATTACTTCGTGGTACAAATTTATTATCTGATGACTCAATGGCTGTTATCGAAGTTGGTGACATGAAAATTGACCCAGCCAATAATTCTGAAATAAATACAGAAGCCGGAACAGGATATTTCAAAAAAGCATGGGATGGTGAACTTGTAAAACCATCATGGGGAGATGTAAAAGTTACAAAAACAAACAACACAGTTTCATGGGGTGCAGTTTACTGGCAATATTTTGAACAACTAGATAAGATTACAGAATTCGAAGAAACACCACTTACAATTAACAAAAAACTATTTGTACAAAGACGTAATGGTGCAAAACCTGTTATTGTACCTATTGACAAAGACGGAAATCTTGAAGTTGGAGACAAAGTTACTGTCAGAATAGAAATCAAAGTTGACAGAGATATGGAATATGTTCACCTCAAAGATATGCGCGCAAGCTGTTTTGAACCAGTTGATTATTTATCAGGATATCGTTACAGCGCTGGACTGGGTTACTATCAAGGAATTAAAGATGCATCCATGAATTTCTTTATTGACTATCTTCGTAAAGGAACTTATGTTTTTGAATATGATTTGGTTGTTGCTCAAAAAGGAGATTTCTCAAATGGCATTACAACTATGCAATGTATGTATGCACCAGAGTTTACAAGTCATTCGGAAGGGGTTAGAATTACTGTAAAATAAAGTTCACATATAAACTCATAAAAAAATCCCGATTGTTTTAAGCGGGATTTTTTTATGAAATCAATTCCTATTTAAACATTTTAAAAATATCAACAAGTTGACTTGCAACAGTAACAGCCGAACTTGCTGTACTAGATGTTTGCTCTGTTATTTCAGTCAATTTATTCATATTCAACAATGACTCAACAACATTCATTGAATTTTCAGCAGTAATTATATTATTTGAGCCTGTTACCAAGCCTGCAGCAAATGCTTTTTTATAAGCTGCATCGTTTTCATTAGCCTTTACTAACTTATAGTAAGTTCCTAATTCAACTAAATTAGAAATTGTTCCTGTTTCTAAAAGGTTTACTTTCCCATCAGCCTTATAATCAGAATACATATCTGACATTAGTTTACCACAGGATGCTCCTGTTGCATTTGCAGCAGTTCCGGAACCAGCAATGTCTGACACTGTATTGCATGAAAGCATCGATAAAATTGCAGCAAATAAAAATAATACATTAATCTTCTTCATAATTTATAGTTTTTAGTTTTTACAATACTTTAAATATCTCAGTTTATCTGAGTATTGTCAAATTCACATTTAATATATGTCGAAAAGGCCGTCACAAGACAGCCACTTCAACAAGATTTTCAAAAATTTACCATGTATATCTAACACCAAGAGCTGCCCCCCAGCCAAGACCATTATTATCTCCAAGAAAATCCCACATTGGTCGTGCATCAAGGCTTAGCAATATTGGGGCTCCTAAAGTATTAAAATCATATTCTAGACCAATTTGACCTCCCAGAGCAATATTAATCAAGTCATCAGAATTATCATATGAATAAAAACCAACACTAGCACCAGGGCCTACATACCAATTTAAACCAGCTGTAATATTCCAATCCCAATGATAAATTCCAGCAATAAACATTCTATTATGATTTTTATTTGCCCCAAAACCTAAATCTAGCTCCAGACGATTCATATCACCAATTCCATGCTGATAAGACAATTCAGCACCATTTATATCTCCATCACCACCAAATCTTAATCCAATAGCGTGAGGGTTAACCTGCGCTAAAGCGACAACCCCCATAGCTATAAATAGCGTTACAATCAATACCTTCTTCATAGTTATATTATTTATGGTTTCAAATAGTATAACCAGATAGCTTTTCTTATGTTCAGTATTACCTTTCCAACAAAATAAGATTTATAAGTAAATACCATTTTGCAATTTTCAATTATTAATTGTAATTTTGGATTAAAGTCCAAAAATATGAAAAACACTATTAAAGTATTACTATTTGCTGCTATTACAAGCATTATTTTTGTTTCTTGTAACAACGAAAACACTACAGAGTCAGATAACAAACAAGAAAATCAAACAGAACAAACTTCAAATCAGAATGCCCCAGGCAATAAACTGATTATCACCGATAAAATAATGTATGATGTACCAATTGTAAACGAGATTATTGGTGATCGCACAAAGAATAGTCCTGATTGGTTCTGGGAAAACTTACCTTCTCCTGATGGTGATGAATTTATCAAAAACTTATTTCTGGATGCGGTTAGTGGCAAACTAAAAACTTACTACTACGACATTACTGGAGACTACGAAAGTTTCGATGAAATTCCATCAACTGAATTAAAATCATATATGGATGATGTTCTTACTTACGAGATCGAAATAATTGATACAACAGTAAAAAGATTTAAACCTGAACGTGTTGACATACATCTTGATTATCGTAACATTAAGAAATTACGTTTTCTAGAAGAATGGTATATGCAAGATGGCGAATTCCGCAAAAGAGTAATTGCAGTAGCTCCTTATTTTACAATTGAATATCCAGATATGGAGACAGTACATTCTGTTTACTTTTGGATTTTGTTAAAAGAATAGATGTGATTTTGCATGTAAAAACGTAACCCATTAACGCCATTTTATATAAAAAACTCTCTGTTATCAAGGCTCAATAGCATATTCTGCTAAAAAATTACTAATTTTGCTTTAATTATGACAGATTTCAGTATAATATACCAGAAAGAGGCACTTGAGTTTGTAACTGTTGCAAAAGAATACCTTGCTTTAATGGAAGCTGCAAAAAGCATGACTCCTACTGAATTTATTCAAGATTCGATAAAAGTATTGCCTTTACTATATTTTAAAGGAACTTCACTTCCAGAAATCCCTGATTATCAGGAGGAGTATGTAGAAAAATTTGTTGATGAACCAACATGGTCATATATTCAGCAAGCCGCTGCTGCAAAACTTGGTGAGAACGATGAGTACGTACAAATTCAGGATGTAAGTGTAGTAAACAGTATGGATTATCTAAACGTTGGATTATCTGAACTTTTTGCCGATATATATCAGGAAATGGGTGATGTAATCGGAGCGTATCGACTTGCTCAGGATGAGACAATGCAAGCTGCTCTATTTTTCTGTAAAGAAAATTTTGCATCATACTGGGGAATCAGAATATTAGTACTGTTACAAAATCTACATCAAATAAAATACAAACAAATAGAAGATTAAACTTTGGAATTTAAGAACACTATAGAAAACGAAGAAATTCAAAAGCTCCCTTTAAAAGCATATACTGGGGAAGTCGAAATTATTGAGGACAAAGAATCATACGAAAAAATTGTTCCAGAAATATTCCTTGATAAAGTTCTTGGTTTTGACACAGAAACTAAACCAAGTTTTAAGAAAGGGATGGCAAACAAACAAAATGTTTCTCTTTTACAATTAAGTAACAGCAACAAAACATATCTTTTCCGACTGAATAAATTCGGTCTTCAAAAAGAAATTATCACTCTCCTATCTGACCCATCGTACATTAAAGTTGGGGTTTCTATACGCGATGATATTAAAGCCTTACAAAAACTAAACAAATTTACCCCTGAAGGTTTTATAGAGCTCCAAAACATTGTAAATAACTATGGGATAGAGAATTACAGTTTAAAAAAACTAACTGCAATTGTTCTTAACTTTAGAATATCAAAAGCACAACAATTAAGCAACTGGGAAGCTGAAACATTAACAGAAAAACAGATAAAATACGCAGCAACAGACTCTTGGACAAGTCGAGAAATATATTTAAAACTTCTAAGTTCACAATCATGATTACAACTGAACATAAACACAGAGTATTATACGGCGATACAGATGCAATGGGCGTAATGTATTATGCAAATTACCTAAGAGTTTACGAAGCTGCAAGAGGTGATTTCATGCGTAAAATTGGTTTTTCTTTCGCCGAGATGGAAAAACAAGGGATTGTATGCCCTGCTATAAATGTAAACATAGACTATATTCGATTTGCGAAATTTGACTGGGAAGTTACAGTTAAATCAACAGTCAAAGAACTTCCTCTGGCAAAGCTTGAATTCACTCAGGAGATGTACAGCCCTGATGGTGATCTTGTAAACAGAGCTATTGTAAAACTTGGGTTCATTGATCAAGAAAGATCTAGAGCCGTCAGATGTCCAGAATGGATGCTAGAGTATTTTAAAGATAAATTTTAAAACCCAAATATTACACAGAAATTCATAATTATTTATTTACAGTTTTAGACTATACTTTTTCAAAGTAGATCATAATCAATAACTTAAACAAACTGTTACAGAACACTACAATAAGCCTGTATTTTTCCTATAATTATAGCTATAGAATTGCTTTCTAATAAATTTATGATAACTTATGTAAATATAAGATATCGAACAGCATTTTTTTTCTAAAAAAACACATTTCACCTGTACTTTTTTTATACTTTTTGCGTTTATGATTATTGAAAAAACAAAAACATGATGAAAAAAACTTTCTTACTCCTACTAACTATCTCATTATCAGTAGTTAGTTTGTTTGCACAGAAGTACACAATTAGTGGTTATGTGCAAGATTTACGTTCAGGTGAGCGAATAATATCTGCAAGTGTTTATGACTTGCGTACGATGCAAGGTACAATAACAAACGATTATGGTTTTTTTAGTCTGACTTTACCTTCAGATACAGTAAATCTATCTATCAGTTTTGTGGGTTATGCCGCCTATACAAGTTCAATAGTTTTAGATTCAGACATTAGTTTAACAATAGACTTAGATCCATCTATTCAATTAGCAGAAGTTGTGATTAAAGATAAAAAGTCTGACGAAATGGTAAAATCGACTCAAATGAGTATGATAGAAATGCCTGCCCATCAGATTAAAGCCTTACCCGTACTTTTAGGCGAAGCTGATGTTTTAAAAACATTACAACTTATGCCAGGTGTACAGTCTGGAAGTGAAGGTTCAAGCGGATTATATGTTCGTGGTGGTGGACCTGATCAAAACTTAATTTTACTTGATGGTGTTCCTGTATATAATGCTACGCATCTATTTGGCTTTTTCTCAGTCTTTAATGCCGATGCAATCTCGAATGTAAAACTTATTAAAGGAGGATTTCCAGCACGTTATGGTGGTAGACTTTCTTCGGTAATTGACATTAGAATGAAAGAAGGAAACATGAAAGAATTTCATGGTGAAGGCTCTATTGGAACAGTTGCATCAAAATTTACTTTTGAAGGTCCAATAATCAAAGACAAAACATCTTTTATTGTTTCTGCCAGACGTACTTATATTGATATATTAGCTGCTCCAATTATTGGTGCTATAAACAATTCATTTGGAGATGGAAGTAAACTTCGTGCTGGGTACTATTTCTACGATGCAAATGCAAAGGTCAATCATAAATTTAGCGATAAAGATCGTTTGTTTATAAGTTTCTATGCCGGACGAGACAAAGCTTATGCAAATAATAAAGACTCCTACATTAGGAATGACACTACAAATGAAGACAAATCACAATTTGCATTAAGATGGGGTAATGTTACAGGAGCTGTCAGATGGAATCATGTTTTTACTAACAAACTTTTTGCAAATATAACAGGTGTTTACAGTAATTACATGTTCGATACAGGCGAAGAGTACAAAAGTTATAGAAACGATGTACTAATTAATCAGTATAAATTTAATTACTTATCAGGTATTGAAAACTATGGTGGTAAAATTGACTTTGATTATCGTCCAGTGCCAAAACACACTGTAAAGTTTGGAGGAAACTATCTATATCACACATTTAAACCAGGAGTTACATCTTTTAGAATGACAGAAGATGATTCTACAATAGATCAAGAGTTTGGCAATCAAAATATTTATGCAAACGAGTTCTATGGTTATTTAGAAGACTCATGGACTATTTCTGGGAATATAAAAGCAAACTTGGGAATACATTATTCTGGTTTTATGGTAAAAGATAGATTCTACGATTCTTTTCAACCCAGAGCATCATTAAGGTTCTTACTTAATGACAGAATGTCGATAAAAGCTGCTTATTCTGAAATGAATCAATATATCCACTTGTTGACGAATTCTACAATTGGCTTACCAACAGATTTATGGGTTCCTTCAACCGATTCAATTTTACCAGAATACTCAAGACAAGTAGCACTTGGATACGCATACAACATTGATGATAACTGGGATGTATCAATTGAGGGATTCTACAAAACCATGGACAACTTAATAGAGTACAAAGAAGGTTCAAGCTTCTTTCAAGTATCTCAAAATTGGGAATCAAAAATTGAGCTAGGTAAAGGTTATTCCTATGGAGGAGAACTTTTAGTAAGAAAAAATATGGGAAAACTTACAGGTTGGATTGGTTACACTCTGTCCTGGGCTTGGAGAGAGTTTGACAACATCAATTTTGGAGAACCATACCCATATAAATACGACAGAAGACACGACATTTCTATTGTAGCAATGTACAAATTGAACGATAATATTGACTTTGGAGCAAGCTGGGTTTATGGTACAGGAAATGCTGTAACCTTAGGAGTTGGCAGATATGCAACAATGATTGGCACTAACTACAATGGAGAATTCTATCCAGCTGGAGATATTGAATATTTTAATGGTAGAAATGGTTACAGAATGCCATCATACCACAGACTTGATGTTAGTGCTAACTTTCATAAAGAAAAGAAATGGGGAACCAGAACCTGGAGTGTAGGATTATATAACGCATATAGTCGTCAGAATCCATTTTATCTATACTTTAACAATGGCACACCAAGAGCATTAAAACAGGTTAGTTTATTCCCAATTATTCCATCAGTTCGTTACGCATTTAAATTCTAATATTATGAAAAACAAAATAAATTATACTGCTATTTCAATATATACTCTGATTTTGAGTTTTATCATTATAGGTATTTCATGTGAAAAAACTATTGAAATTGACCTTGAGGACGCTAAAATCAAAATTGTAGTTAATGGAATAATTAACCCAGACTCAACAATAAAAGTAAACGTTACACGTAGCAGACACATACTTGATAATGCAGACATTGAATCTCTAACAGATGCGAACGTAAAACTTTATGAAGATGGTAATCTTATCGGAAATATGACTCATACTGGAGGAGGAAATTACCATATTGATTATAAACCTGTTGAAAACAAAGAATACAAGGTTGAAGTAAGTCATGAAAAATATGATAATGTGCAGGGACTTACCCGTATAGTTCCCAGCATCCCAATTATAAGGATTGATACTACCACAACATTTGATGAATACGGGAGTCCAGTGCTTGACTTCAAAATAAGGTTTTCTGACCCTGCTGATGAAAAAAATTATTACTTACTTAAATTAAGTAATACATTTCTTTATGAAGAATGGGATGAAAGCTTAATAACATATGATACAACTGTCAACGAACAGGGAGAGACAATTGTATACGTCAATCAGGGAGGTTTAACATATACTCTGTCAACTGAAGATATATGGATTGACTCTGATGATTTGATTATTGAAGAACATATGTGGTCTTCCGGAGTTATATTTTCTGATGAAATTATTAATGGTGAAAATTATAGTTTTACTGGTAAGTTACATAAAGGCTCTCTTTATCAAAGAGAAAACAAAATAACATTTGAATTACACAGTCTATCTCCAGAAGCCTATAAATATTACAAATCCGTACACCAACACTATTACAACAGTGGCGATCCATTTGCTGAACCAGTAATTGTTTTTACAAATATCACAGATGGAATTGGAATTTTTGGAAGTTCATCTGTTTATAAAGACTCTATTATTGTAGAGAGAGTGGAATCAGAGTTTTATGATATTTATTAAGATCTCTATCATAAATTATATACTTTCCATCACTTTCAAACTAATTTAAAGCAAATTCAAATTTACACTAATATTATATAATTATTTTTTCAAATTTTGTAATTCATTTTTAATACTAAAATTAACAAATAGATGAAACAGAAATTATTACTTATCACAATACTGATTTTTTCGGCAGTATTAATTTCAAATGCACAAATTAGCATTAAAAGAATTCTAAAAGATTCTAAAGAAAAGGCTGAGGACAAAATAGAAAATCGCATCGAAAACAAAATTGATGAAAATGTTGACAAAACTCTTGATGATATAGAGAATGGTGGAAGCAGAGACAAAGATGATGATAGTGAAGATGACAACAAAAACTCTAACTCAAATAAGTCTGACAATGACGATGAGGATGACGACATGATTGGTAGCGACAGTAACGTATCTGAAACACAAACTACCGAGTCTGATGATAATGATAAAAAGTCTGATCCAGTTTTAAACTGGAGTAAATTTGATTTTGTTCCGGGAGATAAGGTAATTTTCCAAGATGGTCCTGATATTATGGAAGAAAACGGAGAATTTCCAAGCCGTTGGGATTTAAACCAAGGACAAGTTGAAATTGCTAATGTAGATGGCGAAAATGTAATTATGTATATTGATGGAAGTCCTGAGATAATTCCATATTTAGAAAACTCATCAGAAGATTACTTACCAGAAGTTTTTACTGTTGAATTTGATCTTTATCGTCCTGCTAATGGGAATAGATTCTCGCTCTATTTATGGGACAGAAAAAATCAACGTAACGAAAAGAACATTGAAATTACAATTAATCTAAACAGAGTTGATGCGGGTGATATAACAAGCACTTATGAATCAGGGAAGAGCAATGATGAAGGTAACTGGATACATGTTTCTGTTGCATTTACAAAAGGTAAATTAAAAGTTTATCTTGACGAAAGCCGTCTAATTAACATTCCTCATTACCAAGCTAATCCAACAGGTTTATCGTTTCAAGCATATTGGGCTGACCTTGCAGACAATAAACCATTTTATTTAAAAAACATCACCATTTCAGAAGGTGGAGTAAAGTATTATGATCGCGTAATGCAAGATGGCAAAATTGTCGCTAACGGAATTCGATTTGATGTTGGTAAAGCTACTTTAAAGCCTGAATCGATGGGACCAATCAACAAAATTTATGAACTTATGACTAAAAAGCCAGATCTTAAATTCAGTGTTGAAGGTCATACAGACAGTGATGGTAATGATGCTTCAAACCAAAAACTTTCAGAAGAAAGAGCAAAAACTGTTATGGATAAACTTATTGAAATGGGAATTGATAAATCAAGATTAAAATCTCAGGGATTTGGCGAAAGCAAACCTATGGTTGAAAATACTAGTTCCGAAGGTAAGGCTCAAAACCGAAGAGTTGAATTTGTAAAATTTGATTAAATTATAAAAGAGTTAACTATAAAAATTATAAAGAAATGAAAAAGATTGGATTACTAATTATTTTTTGCACAGCAACAATACTGGGAATATCTCAAAACACTAAATCAATATTTGGCATCAAGTCAGGTTATATTGAGTACAACATAACCGGAAATACAGAAGGCACAAAAAAAGTGTGGTGGGATAACTTTGGCAATGAAATGAGAACAGAGACCAATACTGTTACTATTACAAAAATGTTTGGAATGAAGAACGAAACAAAAGAACACAGCATTGATATTCTCAAAGGAAATAAAACGTGGCATATTGACCTGATTGAGAACTCAGGAATGGTCAGCACTATGGATGAATACGACCTTACAGAAGATATGACAAAAGAAGAAGCAGAAGAATTCACAAACCAAATGCTTGAAGCAATGGGAGGCGAAAAAACAGGAACAGAAATCGTTCTTGGAGAAACCTGTGATGTGTATGAGGTTATGGGATCAAAATCATGCTTATATGAAGGTATTTGCCTAAAATCAGATGCTGATGTTTTAGGAATTGTGATACACGAAGTGGCTGTGACTTTCAACAAGAATATTACTATCTCTGCTGAAAAATTTATTGCCCCATCAGATATCGAATACACTAATCTTGATGAAATGATGGATAATATGTATGAAGAGTAATATATATCCCAAACAATCATAAAATATTAATCCTAACTCTAGATAAATACCCTGTAATTTATTTTGGTTTATTTACTTCCTCAGATTTTATGTTTGGGGAAGTTTTTTATATGCTATTTTTATATTAGCCAGTTTTACAAAACATTTTTTTGTATTTTTAGACTTTAATCTTCAAAAATAATTTGAGCCATGATTGAGAATAACGACATTAATTATCTAAACTCCTTTGATATTTCTGAAGCAGAAGTAAAAAGACAAATTGAACTTCTTAAGAAGAATGACAGCTATTTAAAAATTCATGCTCCAGCGATACCAGAAAATGGGATAAAACAAATCGACGAAATCAACAATTATGTAAATCTGTTTGAAAATCAAACTTATAATTACAAGATTTGTAAGTTTGTTCCAGCGTCGGGTGCAGCAACCAGAATGTTTAAACGTCTTATATCATTCGACCAAAATCCAACTGTGGATAATTTCAATGATGGGGATAATTTTTCTGTTCAGGCAGGATTTGAAAAATTACAGGACTTTGCATTTTATAACACACTTAAATCTTGTGAAGGGTTTTCAGAAGCCCCTGCTCAACTTGCTGAAGCAATTTTATATTCTTGCTTAGGATATGGAGGAATTCCTAAAGGTCTAATTGAATTTCACAAATACAATAAAGAGTCAAGAACAGCATTTGAAGAGCATCTCCACGAAGCAGTAAAACTAAGTTCCGGGGAAATCTCTATTCATCTTACAGTTTCACCTGAATTTTTAGATGGTTTTAAATCTAAACTTGAAGAAATTAGGACAAAAACTGGAATAAATATTAATGTTAGTTTCTCTATACAGGAAAAATCAACTGATACAGTAGCATTGTATGATGACGGATCATTAGCAAAAAATGAAGATGGCAATATCCTGCTTCGTCCTGGAGGCCACGGAGCCTTGATACAAAATCTAAATAAAATTGATGCTGATATTGTATTTGTAAAAAATATCGACAACTTAACTCATGGTGATTATCTTGACGAAACAATTGCTTTCAAAAAACTACTGGGCGGTGTTCTTATTGATACAGTTAACAGAATCCATGAAATCTATTCAAAGTTAAATAAATCTCCTGACAATAGCTACATTGAAGCTGCTTTACAATATCTAAAAGAAGAATTCAATATAAATTTCAATGATTCAAATGATAAAGTAAAAGACATTCTTGAATTTATTAATCGTCCAATCAGGGTATGTGGAATGGTAAAAAATACCGGTGAACCGGGTGGTGGACCATATTGGGTTGAAAAAAACGGAAAAACAAGTTTGCAGATTGTCGAAAAAGCACAAATTGATTTATCTAAAAACAATCAGAAAGAGCATCTTACTAATGCAACTCACTTTAATCCTGTCGATTTGGTTTGCTATCTAAAATCACCTGATGGAGAAAAGTTTGACCTAAACAATTTTGTGGATAATGAAGCCTGTTTTGTTTCAGAAAAAACTCATCTTGGAAAAAACATCAGAGTACTTGAGCATCCCGGACTTTGGAACGGAGCTATGGCAAACTGGCTGACAATTTTTGTGGAAGTTCCATTAATCACATTTAATCCTGTAAAAGAATTAAATGATCTTTTGAGGCCTATGCATCAGCCGAAGAAATAACAATTTCAGCAAACATCTATAAACAGTTCTGCACAAACCAGGCTATTATCCTAGTACCTATTTACTTTAAAGATATTTTTATCCTCATTTCACGCCTTTTGCATAAAACACAGCAAACTTACCCAAAACACAAATTGCTGTAAATCAACACCTCCCCCCCCTAAAAAAAATACACCTTATAGCCATTTATATAAAACAACAGTCGCTTAATATTTTTATACCCAGATCTTAGTAACTTTGAAACGAAGAGCACAGGGCTTGCAACCCCACACTCCTTTTTTTAAAAGCATGACAAAAATAACATTTACATCTAAATCGCCGTATTGCAAAAAAGATATTTATATAACCTTAACAGGTATGAAAATGACAGAAATTCTGCACTTGCCACACTTGAAGAAATCAGACAACATGTACAGAATACCGATATTGAACATACAGGCAAGATGGAAGACTATATTGAACTTCAGCATATAGTACTTGATATTGAGCATGGAATTACAAGTCTTGATGATGCTGTAAATAACAATACAGAGTTTCTTAATATGCTGGCATCAGACGAAAATGCTTACGGACAAGTAGAAGCTCAACATTTACTTTCAGAAGCAGGAATTATGGAGTTTCATGAAATCACAAAATTACCGGAGCCTGAATTAGCAGTAAAATCTACAGTAAATAAGGCAGGCACAAATTCTGTAACAGAAGTTTATGACGACATAATTAATGTATATCCAAATCCTGTATCAGATGTAATTTATATTGAGTACGCATTTTTTAACTGCGACAAAAACACATCTGTTGAAATTTACGGAATTAATGGAAATTTAATTGACAAAGCAGAATTAAAGCAGTTAGTAGGCGTATTTACATACAACAAAAAACTTCCTGCAGGTAATTACATTATCAAGGTTGGCAATAATTATTCACAAAAAATTACTGTTCAATAAATAAATTATGTATATTAACATCGCAGGAATTTCCTGCGATGTTTCTTTTTAAAACTATATGAAAAAAGCATTTATCATATTATCAATAATATTGACTACATTTTACATTAAAGCACAGAATGATACTGTTTTTAACTACAATTACCCTTTGGAGTGGCAGCACGACTGTAGCACAATGTTAATGCATAACGGGAATTACTATTTTTCAGGGGGGATTGCCCGCACTAACGAGGCATGCGAGTTTTGGATATTTGGTTATCATATAAGCAAAATAAACGAAACAGGAACAAAAGACACAACAGTTATATTTGATAAATGTGGGCATACTACATACATTGGGTGGGAAGGTTCAAGTACATTTATTGGAGACACTTTAATAACTTTTGGAATGAGCTATAATGAAAATAATGAACATAAAATGTTTGTTCTTCAAAGCTCTCCTGATTTAGATACAATAAGAACAAATTATTACTTTGAAGACACTACAACCAAAAGGAGTTTTAGCTGCTGTATTACAAATGACAATAACCTTATCCTTTGTGGGCAGGTTGACAGTACCAGAGATGAAAATAGCGGCACACCTGAAATTACACACACTAAAGGTTATTTATTAAAAACGAGACTTAATGGTGAAACAATATGGTCAAAAAGTTATGCATTTGGAGACGAATCAGATGGTTGCTGGTCTTTATTTGCAAAAGTCATACCTACTTATGATAACGGCTTTATTGTAACCGGCCGCACTTCGGATTTTGGTAATTCTAAAAACCTTATTCTTAAAACCGATAGTCTTGGAAATGAAGAATGGGTAAGATTTTTTAACAGTTATTCCGCCTATGACACCCCTGCTTTTCAGGATATAATTGAGACAAAAGACTCATGCTACATTGCTTGCGGAGCATACTCTTACGGAGAAACCTTCGGAGGACTTTATCCTTACGACGGATGGTTAATTAAAATAGATAGTGATGGCAATACTATCTGGAATAAAAAATACAGAGAACACCGCCTTAATCCGGGTGATTCCAGAGATAGCATTTATTGTCAGTTTTTCTCTGTTTGCGAACAAGAAAACGGGCAACTGGCTATTACCGGAATTGCAAGAAAAGAAGAAGGGTATTCAAACAGGACTCCATTTGTTTATTTTTTGAATGAAAACGGAGATACTGTCAAAACAAACTATTATTTCCAATATGAAGTTGGTCATCCTGATTATGTAAATATCAGCTATCCAAAATCTATAAAAACAACAGATGATGGAGGTCTTGCAATTGGTGGCTGGGCAGAATATATTGAATACAATGAAGAAAATGAGCAGTGGCTAAACCCTCAACGCATTTTCCTAATAAAAACCGACAGTCTCGGCAATGATACTACTATAAACAATATTTTACCATACCAAACAAAGCCAATAACAAACTTTACATTAAACTGCTACCCCAACCCTGCTACTTATAAAACTTATGTTGAGATACCACAAATGGTAAAAGATGATATTTTGTTAATTTACTCCACAAATGGCACAATAGTACATGAACAAACTGTTGTTCCGGGCGAAAACAGGATTAACCTTTGTGGTTTAAAACCGGGAATGTATTTGTTAAAGTTGAGGGATATGGGCTTGTTTGGAAAAATTACAATTCAATAAATTAACTACTTATTCCCCTTTAAATTCACTTTAACTCCTCCATTAACAGAAAATCCAGGAGTTGGAACATTTGCAATATCAAAATAATCAGTATTTGTGATATTGTTTAGTCCAACATACACAGAAAACACTTTAAATTTTGCTTCTACTTTTCCGTTAAACAAAACAGTTAAATCATAAGTATGAGAATCGGTATATGAATTAAGTTCTCTATCAAAATATAAATATTCCCCATTTCTTTGGAACATGTTTACTGTCCAAACTGCTGAAATATTCTTATAAATCTTATGCTTAACTCCAGCAATCATTTTGTGTTTAAGCTGATCCAAAGTATATTTTGATTCCAATCCGGAAACTGATTTATCTTGCATCAAATATGAATAAGAAACCCATAATCTTTTTACAGGAAACTCACTTTTAAAATCCCCATAAACAGCATTAAGCTCCACTCCTCTTGTATCAAGTTTTGTTAAATTTGCAGTTTCCCATTTTGCTGCATCAATATCTTTAACCCAGGAAATAATATTTTCTCCAAATCTGTTAAAAACATTAAATGAAATGTATGATTTATTATTAAGAATATATCTGAATCCCATGTCTGCACTAATTGCTGATTCTGGCATTAAATCAGGATTCCCAACATTTGACGGCCCATTATAATAGAGCTCTGTAAAAGTAGGTAATCGCAATGATTTATTAAGTCCTGTTTTAATCATAATTTTTTTGGTGATTTTATAACCAAAGTCACCACCCCAATAGAAATTCCAATCATAATTTTGATTCCAATATCCCATTGCACCAATATTTGCAAGAAATTTTTCGGAGAAATAAGCATGCTGCATGAACAAACTTATATTTTCTCTGATATCAGATTTAGTGTACAAATCTCCAGTAGAATTTTCAATATCTAATCCCAAAACATTTGACAATATCTGTTCGTTTCGATAATCAGCTCCTAAAGCAGTTTTACCTAACTTCCAATCTTTTGCCAAGTTTAGTCCCGAGCCATATACATTTGTAAAATGATCATTGTGTCTGCTATACCATGAAATAGTATCTCCAATAGAACTATTTATCCAAACACCATTATTATTTTCATAATAATCCACACCTTCACGAAAAAGTTGAAATTGATCTTTTAGACCTCTATAATACAAGTTATAATCCCACTTAATCAATTCACCGCCTGATAATTTAGCTGCAACAAACCCAGTTCTAATTTTCTCATATTGAGCAGGATACATTGGAGTATAAAAACTATTTGAGCCAAACTCCTTAGCCATAAAACCAGCCATAAGTTTTAACTTCACAGTTTTAAGGTCAACATTTGATTCATAATAGATATTTGATTTATCGTAATCAGTATTTTCAGCAAAACCATCTGATGAAGCATAATCAACAAAAAACGCATGTTTTATTTTTCTGGTAATATGATTTAGTCCCAATCCAGTTTTTATTGTATTGAAACTACCATAACTAAAATCTAAATTCAGACTACTATTTTGTGGTATTGCACTAATAATATTAACGGCTCCTGTTAATGCATTTGGGCCAAAAATCCCACTTGCAGGACCATAAACGACTTCGACACCTTCAATAGCCATTGCTGAAAAAGGGATATTTAGGGTATGATGACCAGTTTGAGGATCACTAAGATTTATTCCATTTAACAAAACAAGATTCTGATCAAAACTTCCTCCTCTGATACTAACATCAGATTGAACATCAGAAAAAGAACGTTGTCTGATATCTACTAATGAATTTTCTTTCAAAATTGTTCCAATATCGTTTGAAGAAGCAGAATTCACCAATTCCTTATCCAGTATTTGTACTGAACGCAAATTTTGGTCATCCGTTATAGCTATACGGGAAGATTTAATTTCAATTTCATTTAGAACAACTGTATCAGACTCCTGCCCTAATCCCCTGACAGCAAGCAATAAAAACAAGTTACACGTAATCAATATAATCTTGTAAAATTTCATTTTTCAAATTTTGTGCAAAGCTTCAATTAAATTCTGACTTAAAAAAATCTTTTAACTATTTGTTTTTAATAAGTTCTTTTAAGCTAAACAAAACGCTGATTAAATTGTCGTAATTTTATACCATCAAAATAAAAACATTTGAGATGCGTATAACTTTATTAATATTACTTATTATCGGATCGATACAATTTGCTTATTCTCAGTACAATCCGGATAATGATGATGAGCCAAAAATCAAACGTTATTACAAGTTAAGCGACTTCAGTGCACATTATTCAGGAGCTATATTTGATTTCAGTTCTTCTTACCTTACTCATATGCATGAAATCAATAGTTTTCAAACTCCTTCATGGACAAACATGGATTCTACTATTCAACATAGTAACAGATCAGAAATCTACACACGCTTAAACTTCCAAAAACAGCTTATAGACTCAGAATCAAGCTTTTATGGCAATTTTGCAATAGGCTTATCAATTGGAACCGGACACAGACTAGATGCATCGTATAGTTCTGATGAAAAAATAAGTTACGACACAGCAATATTCAATTCTGACCCAGTTACTGAATTAGACACAATTACAATATTACAAAACGAATACAGATATTCGGCAACAGAAATTGGGATAGATTTACTTTACACAGTTAGTACATCCTCAAAGCCCACACTTAGAGGTGAACTAGGACTAGGAGTTACTGCCTTATACACTATTACTGACAATTTTCTATTTGTTAAGTCTGAATCTGTAAATATTTCATTCATTGATCAGTTTAACAGAATGAGAACATTTAACGAACTTAATCGTGAAACGACAGAACTATCAACCACTCCTCAAATGATTTTTAAACTTTATATGCCTTTAATTTTATCGTATAAACTAAACCATAGAGGGAATTTTGCACTTTCTACAATGATAAGTGGTGGAGTAGAATTTCAAAAACCACAAAATGGAAACTTTTACACATATCCATATTTTACAATTGGGATAGGATGTAAATATTATTTCTAAACACAAGAACATGTCAATTTGTCTTGCCGCGCAACAATCTTGGCGACATTTTGACATAAAATATCAACTGGCAAACAGTTTGAAGAAATTCATATTATAAAATTATTAAACAAACTACTATGAATTTCAGCGATTATACAATCAAAGCACAAGAAGTAATTGAGAAATCAATATCACTAAGCAATGAATATCAGAATCAAGCAATAGAACCCGGACATATATTATATGCCTTACTTGAAACAAATGAAAGTTTAACAAATTACATTCTTGCTAAACTAGAAACAGACAAAAACAATTTCAAGTCAACAAATTTGTGTATTATCAACACTTACCCAAAAGTTAAAGGAGGAAATCCCTATCTATCTGATAATGCCAAAACAGTTTTGCAAAATGCTCAGAAACAAAAAGTCAAAATGAAAGATAAATTTGTTTCTGCAGAACACATTTTAATTGCCTTAAGCGATTCAAAAGATACAAGTGGACAAATGATGAGAGATGCCGGATTAAAAAAGAACCTATTGATCAAAGCAATCGAAGAACTAAGAAAAGGAAGCACAGTAAATTCTCAAACAGCTGATGCTAACTACGACTCCTTGAATAAATATGCGATTAATCTTAACGAAAGAGCTCAAACCGGCAAACTAGACCCTGTTATTGGACGCGATGAAGAGATCAGAAGAGTTCTTCAGATTCTATCACGACGAACAAAGAACAATCCAATTCTGGTTGGAGAACCAGGTGTGGGAAAAACTGCAATTGCTGAAGGTTTGGCACATAGAATAATTAATGGTGATGTTCCAGACACATTAAAGTCAAAGACAATTTATTCTCTTGATATGGGCTTACTAATTGCAGGAGCAAAATATCAGGGTGAATTCGAAGAACGACTAAAAGCAGTCATAAAAGAAGTTACAACAGCAGATGGTGAGATTATTCTTTTCATTGATGAAATACATACATTAGTTGGAGCAGGAAAAAACCAGGGAGCAATGGATGCTGCAAATATTCTAAAACCAGCATTAGCAAGAGGTGAATTAAGGGCTGTGGGTGCAACAACTCTAAACGAATACCAAAAATATTTTGAAAAAGATAAAGCTCTTGAGAGAAGATTTCAAAAGATCATTATAAATGAACCTGATCTTCCAAGTTCAGTATCTATCTTAAGAGGGTTAAAAGAACGTTACGAAAATCATCATAAAGTAAGAATACTTGACGAAGCAATAATTACAGCTGTAGAACTATCTGACAGATATATCACAGATAGATTTCTCCCTGATAAAGCCATAGACCTTATTGATGAAGCTGCATCAAAATTACGTCTTGAAGTTAATTCTGTCCCGGAAGAAATTGATATTCTTAACAGAAAAATTCAGCAATTAGAAATCGAGAAAGAAGCTTTCAAAAGAGAAAAAAACAAAACCAAACTAGAGAAAATCGAAAATGAACTGGCAAATCTTATTGAAAATCGCAACACTCTGACTGCAAAATGGAAGGATGAAAAAAAACTTGTCGATCAAATTCAGATTGAGAAACAAAACATTGAAGACTATAAATTACAGGCAGAAAAAGCAGAACGAAGAGGTGAATACGGTAAAGTTGCAGAGTTCAGATATGGTAAAATTTCGAAAAGCCAACAAAACATTGAGAATTTAAAAAATCAACTCAAAAGCGTTCAAGGCGAATCAGCACTAGTTGACGAAGTTGTAAGTGCAGATGATATTGCAGAAGTCATTAGTAAGTGGACAGGAATTCCTGTAAAAAGAATGATTTTAAGCGAAAGAGAAAAGCTGATGAATCTCGAAACTGAACTACACAAAAGAGTTATTGGGCAAGAAGTTGCTATTGAGGCTGTTTCGGATGCTGTTCGTCGTTCCAGAGCTGGCATGCAAGATGAAGGAAAACCAATAGGATCTTTTATTTTTCTTGGATCAACAGGTGTAGGAAAAACAGAGCTATCAAAAGCTCTTGCTGAATTCCTTTTCGACGATGAAAATATGATTACAAGAATTGACATGAGTGAATATCAGGAAAAGCATTCTGTATCAAGACTTGTTGGAGCTCCTCCGGGGTATATTGGTTATGACGAAGGCGGTCAATTAACAGAAGCTGTACGAAACAAACCTTATTCCGTAATACTACTTGATGAAATAGAAAAAGCACATCCTGATGTTTTTAATATTTTATTACAGGTTTTAGACGATGGTCGTTTAACTGACAACAAAGGCAGAACTGTTGATTTTAAAAACACAATTATAATAATGACATCGAATATTGGCTCAGAATATATAATGAAGGAACTAAATTCTAAGAACTATAACTACGAGCAGATATCTTCAAATGTTATTCAGGCATTAAAATCGCACGTAAAACCCGAATTCCTAAATAGAATTGATGAAGTCATTGTTTTCGAACCTCTTAATAAATCTCAAATAACTGAAATTGTAAAATTAAACCTACATGATTTAACTAAAAAAATCAATAAGGCTGGTTATAAGTTAGATATTTCTGCCGATACAATATTATTAATTGGAGAATTAGCTTACGATCCTCAATTTGGTGCAAGACCAGTTAAACGATTTATTCAAAAAGAAATTGAAAACAGAATTGCAAAATTGATAATTTCGGACAATGAAAGCGAGAAAAACCTAATCAAAATCTCAAGCCAAAATCATAAAATACAAATTACTTTAATTTGATAACAAAAATCCAACTCAAAAAAAAACGGCTGAACAAAATACTTGTCTCAGCCGTTTTTGTCATGAAAGTTTATCGTTATTTATTTTCCAAATATTCATCTAATTCTTCTTTTGACATACTAAAAGTAAACGAAGTTTTTACTAGATAATATTTCTCAATATCATAAACATAATCATAAGCGAACTTTGCAAAATCAAGTTTTGTATCTTCGAAGTCAAATGCATTATTCATATCTCTCACCTGAGCAGAAGTCATACAATTTGCTTTACAGATATCTTTAGCAAAACTAAATTTATCATCTTCGAAAGTTTCATCTTTAACAAGAGCCAAAGCATCCTCGAATTCACTATCAGACATTGCAAAAGCACATCTTGAATTTGCAGGAACCTCTTGAGTTTCTATTACTTCGCCATGAATTTCATCGGGAGAAACAACATTTGTTGATGTTGTTGTAGTTGTGGTAGTAACAGTAGTTGATGAGTATGTTTCTGTAACTTCAGTATCTGTTCCCATACCATTTGCATCAACATTAAAACTAATATTTACATTTTCATCATCAGTACCAGAGTCAACATCCATACCCGTTCCACTAACAGAGAAATCAATATTTACATTTTCTTCTTCCGTTCCTGTTGAAACATTCATTCCATTTTCGCTAACAGACAAGTCGAAATTTACAACTTCTTCTCCATCACTAACAGATACACTCATACCATCCTCTCCAGCAGAAACATCCATTGAAACATTCATATCCTGATCACTCATTTCAATGTTGTCACCTTCGACATGTTCTGTAGTCACAGTAGTTGTCACAACTGTTTCTTCAACAACTTCATTTGAATAATCTGGTTCTGAATCTGTTTCAGGATCTTCATAAACAACATAATTATCTTCGGTATAAATATCTGTTTCAGGATTTTTTGGAGTTTCGCCCATATATCTTAAAACATACTTCCCCTTTTTATTCTGTTTTACTACAGCTGTTAGCTCAACGTCTTTACTTTCTGTCCAAATATTTTTGGTCATTTTAGGAATTGACTCGTCCTTAAATTCAATTCTAAGAACAAAACTTTCTCCTTTTAAATCTTTTGCTTTAACATTTGCTCTAGGATCTTCATTTTGTTTAATACTATTTACAAAAAGAGTAAATTCATCGCCTGTTTCCGAGAATACGACTAAATCAATCGTTTGACCAAAGCCAGAAAGTGCTACAACCAAAAGTAATAATGTAAAAATGTTTTTCATATCTGTAGTTTTAAGTTTTTACAATTTTAATCAACACGAGGGAATTAACCAAACATTATGCCATAATAATAAAGGTAATGGAGTACCACTAATTTAAATTCATGTATTATTCTTATATGATTTAACCATATTTATTTATTACGCAGTATAAAGTAATACCAGAATTGTATGATTTCAATCATTTTGTTTAACTATCCCTAAATATTTTGTAATTTTACAAGCTAATTCTATTGTGAGTAGAATAACTACAGTTTAAGCATTAAATTGTATAAAATATTGAAATAAGTTTACTAATTAACTATTATTACTATGAATGATTTTACTAAGTCAATTCGCAGTATTGTATTAATTACATTTTTCGGAATTATAAGTATTTTAATTCCTCAAAGTGTATATGCACAACCTAGCGAAGGAGGAACTCCCAAAAGCTTTGAGCTATCTAAAGTCAGAGAATTTAACGGAGTAATTGAATTTGATGAAATTGTTTTACGTGCACCAAACGTAGACCAATTAAAAAGCGAAGATGTCCAATCAGGAAAAGATGGAACGCCACCACGCGTTGGTACTTCTCTTCCAATTAGTGCATCAAAAAGCACTGCTGGAACATGGACAGATTTACCTGATGGAGGTAAATTATGGACATTAAAGATTCACTCGCATGGGGCTAAAGCCTTATCGGTATTCTTTGACCAGTTTTACTTAGCTCCTGGGAGTAAAATATTTTTCTATAATGAAAATAGGAAACAAGTTATTGGAGCATTCACTCATAATAACAACAAAGACAATGGGACCTTTGCAACAGAGATGATTCAAGGTGAAAGCATTTACATTGAATATTACGAACCTAAATTAAAAAGAGGTATAAGCACTTTTCATATCGCATCAGTAGGTTATTTTTACGAAGAACTATACGGTCTTAAAGCTTATAAAGATGATAATACGAAAGCTGTCAACTCTTCAGATGCTTGTGAAGTTAACATTAATTGTACTCCTGTTGGAGACGATTGGCAAGATGAAAAACGAGGTGTTGCCCAAATTACATTTTTAGCTGGTGGTGGCTGGTATCTTTGTTCTGGGACACTCATAAACAATACTGCATACGATGCTACACCATACTTTCTAACTGCTTTTCACTGTGGTGCTGCAGATGTTAATGATGCAACTGAATTACCTCAGTGGGTATTTAAATTTAAATATGAATCTCCTGATTGCAATAATTTAGCTTCAGAGCCTGCAACTTCATCGCTTACTGGCTGTACCAGAGTTGCTGATGGAAATATTAGTGGCGGATCTGATTTTTTCTTACTACTATTAGATAATACTCCTACCTCTGCACAAGACCCATATTACAATGGTTGGGATCTTTCAGGCACAACTTCTACTGGTGTTGGAATTCACCACCCAAGCGGTGATATCAAAAAGATTTCAACTTACGGTAGTATTGCAGCCTCAGGAAGTTCAAACATTAGTGGAGATATTATGGCTGCAAACTCTAGCTGGACTGTCGGTTGGGTTTCTAATGCAAATGGATGGGGTGTTACTGAAGGTGGGTCATCAGGTTCACCATTATTTAACAGTAATGGACTCCAAATTGGAACTTTAACAGGAGGTAGTTCATATTGTACAGACCAAACAGCTACAGATATTTATGGTAGAATGACTTATCACTGGGATCAAAACGCTGGTGGTTCTGCTCATGAATTACAACCATGGTTAGATCCTGCAAATAACACAACTACCCTACCAGGATTTGATCCATTTGCCACTGCACCTCCAGTAGTTGACTTCGAAGGATATCCAACAACAGTAATACAAGGTAGCACTGTTGATTTTTATAACTATACTGAAAATAGCCCTACATCTCATGCTTGGACTTTTGAAAACGGAACTCCAGGAACTAGCACAGATATAAATCCTACTGGAATTACATACAATACAGTTGGGTTACAGGATGTCACATTAACGTCTTCTAATGCAAACGGCCCTGCTTCCTTAACAAAAACTGATTATATAGATGTTGTTGATCCAAGTAGCACTTTCTGTGATACAATTTCTCAATTCTGTTGTACTCCTATGATTTACACAACTGGCAATGGATACGTTTGTGGAACTAATGAGTATGATATGACTCAGTTTTCAGAAAAATTCACAACATATGATCCTTACAATCAGATTACTGGAGCAAGATTCTATATTGCAGATGCAGACAATGGAACCAGCCCAGATGTTACTTTTAATATGTATGATGTTTCTGGTGATAATCCTGGATCTGTTATCGCATCTCAAACAGTACCTTTAGCTGATGTTGTAACTGCATTTAACAATGATGGCTTTATTGATGTGACATTTCCTTCTGCGACTGACATTCCAATTGGTGGATTCTTCTTAGGTTTCGAGCGACCTGGAACACCTGCTTCCGGAGATTCTCTTGCATTAATATCAAACAGTGAAGATGGATATATGAGCACAGCATATACTTTATATGAAGGAAATTGGGTATTATCAAGCAACTTATGGACAGATATGGTTAATTTCCAACATGCTATTTATCCTTTCGCATGTTATGTTGGAACTTTATCTCCTGTAGCAGACTTTAATGGTGTGCCTACTAGAGTAGAAGTTGGAAATTCAGTTCAATTTAACGATGCTACAGGAGGAACTCCAGCAACATCATGGAACTGGACATTCCCTGGTGGAACACCTGATGCTACAGACATACCGAATCCATTAGTCACATACAATACTATTGGTTTTTATGATGTATCTATGTCAATTAGTAATGCAAATGGAACTGATGCAATTACAAAAACATCATATATTGAAGTTTTTGATCCAAGTGGAACAAATGCATTTACATTAGATTTCGAAGCATGCTCAGATTTCCAACTTGACGATTTCTTACCTTGGACAACAAATGACCAAGATGGAAGTGCAACATATACATCAAGTGGATTTGACTTTACAAATGAAGGTTACACAGGATCATTTATTGCATTTAACTCTGGTTCTACAACACCTGAAGCTACAGGTTGGGAAGCACATGGTGGTAGCCTATGTGGTATTTGTTTTGCTGCAAGTACTCCTCCAAATAATGATTGGTTAATTTCTGATCAGATAACATTAGGAAACACCTCATCGTTTGCTTTCTGGGCAAAATCAATTACTGACGCTTATGGTCTTGAAAAGTTTAATGTATTAGTTTCAACGACTGACAACCAACCTGCAAGCTTTACAAATATCTCTGGAGGTACTATAGATGCACCATTAGCATGGACAGAATTTACATACGACTTATCTGCTTATGATGGTCAGACTGTTTACATCGCAGTTCAGTGTGTATCAAATGATGCTTTTGCATTTATGATTGATGATATTGAAATAAGTAGTACTTATCCACCTCCAGTAGCAGACTTTAGTGCAGATCAGACAAATGTTCCAATGGGAACAACTGTAAACTTTACAGACTTAACAACCAATGGTCCTACATCTTGGGATTGGTCATTCCCTGGTGGGACACCTGCTTCAAGTACAGATCAAAACCCAAGTATTGTTTATAATACAATTGGAACTTATCAGGTTGAATTAACTGCAACAAACTCTACTAGTACAGATACTGAAACCAAAATTGCTTATATTACTGTTACTGAAGTTCCTGATGTTATTGTAGAATGGAATTTTGATGATAACAATGCTGTTTCAGATGCAGGTATTCTTGTAAATGATGGAACTAAATCAATTGTAGGAAATTTAATTACAGACATTCAATATACTGGCAACGCTAATGCAGATGGATGGGCAAGCGCTGCAGGTGACTCTTGGGTGGTAGATTTTGAGACCACAGGTTATGGTTCACTAAAACTATCTTTCGGACAAATGTCAGATAATGCAAGATCACCTAGAGACTTTGAAGTTGAATATAGTCTTGATGGAACTGTATGGAATAGTTTAACTCCAGCATTAAATATTACTTTAGTAGAAGGTGTTTGGAATAATACTTCTGGATATGTACTTCCAGCTGCTTGTGAAGATCAAGGAACAGTTTATTTAAGATGGGTTGTAACAAGTATCATCTCTTGTAGTGGTAGTACAATTCAAGATAACCAAACAAATAAAAGAAATTACATAGATGACATTATTATAACAGGTTTACCTCTTAATGCACCTCCAGTTGCAGAATTTTCAGGAACTCCGACAACAGTTTGTCAGGGGCAATCTGTAACATTTACAGATGCTAGTACAGGTACTCCTACTTCTTGGAACTGGGACTTTGGTGATGGTGGAACATCTACTTCACAAAACCCAACATATACATACAATACTGCTGGAACATATGCTGTTGAACTAGAAGCAATAAATGGAAATGGCAACGATATTATTACTAAGCCTGCATACATTACTGTAAACCCAAGTTTACCTGCTAGTGTTTCTATTGTTGAAGACTTAAACAATATTTGTAATGGAACAAGTGTAACATTCACAGCTACTCCTGTAAATGGTGGGACTCCATCATATCAATGGAAACTTAATGGTGTAAATGTTGGAGCTGATAGTGATACTTATACTAGTACAACACTAACAAATGGAGATGCAGTTACAGTTGAAATGACATCTTCAGAAGTTTGTGCAACAGGAAGCCCTGCAACATCTAACTCTATAGTAATGAATGTTACTCCTGTTGTTGTAGCAAGTGTTTCAATTGCAGAAGATCAAAACAATATATGTGTAGGAACTAATGTAACATTCAACGCTACTCCTACTAATGGTGGTACTCCTACTTACCAATGGTTACTAAACGGTGGAAACGTTGGTGGTAATAGTCCTACTTATGCAAACAACACATTAACTGATGGTGATGTTGTAACTTTAGAGATGACTTCGTCATTAACTTGTGTTTCTGGTAGCCCTGCTACTTCTAACGCTGTTAACATGACAGTTAATCCGATTTTACCTGCTAGTGTTTCTATTGTGGAAGACCTTAATAATATATGTGATGGCACTAACGTAACATTTACCGCAACTCCTAATAATGGCGGTACTCCTACTTACCAATGGAAACTTAACGGTGGTAATGTTGGTACTGGTTTAGCTACATATTCTAACAATACTTTAGCTGACGGCGATGTTGTGACACTTGAAATGACCTCTAATTTAACTTGTATTTCTGGAAATCCTGCTACTTCTAATGCTATCAATATGATCGTTAATCCAAACCTACCTGTTAGTGTTTCTATCGCTGAGGATGATAATAATATTTGTGATGGTACAAACGTAACATTTACCGCCACACCTAATAATGGCGGCACTCCAACATACCAATGGAAACTAAATGGTGTTAATGTAGGTACTGGTTTAGCTACTTATTCTAATAACACTTTAATCAATGGAGATGTTATAACAGTTGAAATGGCGTCTGATCTTACTTGTGTTACTGGAAATCCTGCTACTTCAAATGCAGTGAACATGGTAGTAAATCCAATTTTACCTGTTAGTGTTACTATTGTTGAAGATGATAATAATATTTGTGATGGGACAAACGTAACATTCGCTGCTACTCCTACTAATGGTGGTACTCCTACTTATCAGTGGAAACTAAATGGTGGGAATGTTGGTACTGGTTTAGCAACTTATTCTAACAATACATTAAATAATGGTGATGTCGTTACTGTTGAAATGACATCTTCTGAGACATGTGTTTCGGGTAGCCCTGCTACTTCAAATGCTATAAATATGATAGTAAACCCAATTTTACCTGCTAGTGTTACTATTGTTGAAGATGATAATAATATTTGTGCAGGTACAAACGTAACATTTACTGCCACTCCTAATAATGGCGGTACTCCTACTTATCAATGGAAACTTAACGGTGGTAATGTCGGTACTGGTTTAGCGACTTATACTAACAATACTTTAACTGACGGCGATGTTGTGACACTTGAAATGACATCTGATTTAACTTGTATTTCTGGAAATCCGGCTACTTCTAATGCTATCAACATGAATGTTAACCCTAACTTACCTGTTGGTGTTTCTATCGTTGAGGATGATAATAGTATTTGTGATGGGACAAACGTAACATTTACGGCCACACCTATTAATGGCGGCACTCCAACATACCAATGGAAACTAAATGGTGTTAATGTAGGTACTGGTTTAGCTACTTATTCTAATAACACTTTAATCAATGGAGATGTTATAACAGTTGAAATGGCGTCTGATCTTACTTGTGTTACTGGAAATCCTGCTACTTCAAATGCAGTGAACATGGTAGTAAATCCAATTTTACCTGTTAGTGTTACTATTGTTGAAGATGATAATAATATTTGTGATGGGACAAACGTAACATTCGCTGCTACTCCTACTAATGGTGGTACTCCTACTTATCAGTGGAAACTAAATGGTGGGAATGTTGGTACTGGTTTAGCAACTTATTCTAACAATACATTAAATAATGGTGATGTCGTTACTGTTGAAATGACATCTTCTGAGACATGTGTTTCGGGTAGCCCTGCTACTTCAAATGCTATAAATATGATAGTAAACCCAATTTTACCTGCTAGTGTTACTATTGTTGAAGATGATAATAATATTTGTGCAGGTACAAACGTAACATTTACTGCCACTCCTAATAATGGCGGGACTCCTACTTATCAATGGAAACTTAACGGTAGTAATGTTGGTACTGGTTTAGCTACATATTCTAACAATACTTTAGCTGACAGCGATGTTGTGACACTTGAAATGACCTCTAATTTAACTTGTATTTCTGGAAATCCTGCTACTTCTAATGCTATCAATATGATCGTTAATCCAAACCTACCTGTTAGTGTTTCTATCGCTGAGGATGATAATAATATTTGTGATGGTACAAACGTAACATTTACAGCCACACCTGTGAATGGAGGCACTCCAACATACCAATGGAAACTAAATGGTGTTAATGTAGGTACAGGTCTCTCTTCATACTCTAATAACACTTTAATCAATGGTGATGTTATAACAGTTGAAATGACTTCAAACCTTACTTGTGTTACAGGAAACCCTGCTACTTCAAATGCAGTGAACATGGTAGTAAATCCAATTTTACCTGTTAGTGTTACTATTGTTGAAGATGATAATAATATTTGTGATGGGACAAACGTAACATTCGCTGCTACTCCTACTAATGGTGGTACTCCTACTTATCAGTGGAAACTAAATGGTGGGAATGTTGGTACTGGTTTAGCAACTTATTCTAACAATACATTAAATAATGGTGATGTCGTTACTGTTGAAATGACATCTTCTGAGACATGTGTTTCGGGTAGCCCTGCTACTTCAAATGCTATAAATATGATAGTAAACCCAATTTTACCTGCTAGTGTTACTATTGTTGAAGATGATAATAATATTTGTGCAGGTACAAACGTAACATTTACTGCCACTCCTATAAATGGTGGGACTCCTACTTATCAATGGAAGCTTAATGGTGGTAATATTGGGACTGGTCTGGCAACATATGCTAATAATACTCTTGCTGATGGTGACGTCGTGACTGTTGAAATGGCTTCTGATCTGGCTTGTGTTTCTGGAAATCCCGCTACGTCTAATGCTATCAACATGACAGTTAATCCTAACCTACCTGTTAGTGTTTCTATTGTTGAAGATCAAAACAATATATGTGATGGAACAAATGTTACATTTACGGCTAATCCTACTAATGGTGGCACTCCTACTTATCAGTGGAAACTGAATGGCGTTAATGTGGGTACAGGTCTTTCTTCATATTCTAATAACACTTTAACCAATGGTGATGTTGTAACTGTTGAAATGGCGTCTGATCTTACTTGTGTTACTGGAAATCCTGCTACTTCAAATGCAGTGAATATGGTAATAAATCCAATTCTACCTGTTAGTGTTACTATTGTTGAAGATAATAATAATATTTGTGCTGGGGATAACGTAACATTCACTGCTACTCCAACCAGTGGTGGTACTCCAACTTACCAATGGTTATTAAATGGCGTGAGTGTTGGTGGCAATAGTCCTACTTATGCTAATAACACATTAGCAGATGGCGATGTTGTTGCAGTTGAAATGACGTCTTCTGAAACTTGTGTTTCTGGTAGCCCTGCTACTTCAAATGCTATAACTCTGACAGTTCTTGCTTCTCCTACAATCACATTGCAACCAACAAATGCAACAATTGGTGATGGAGGTAGTACGTCATTCAGTGTTACAGCAACAGGTGATGGTCTAAATTATCAGTGGCAAGTATCTACAGATGGCGGTTCAACATATAATAATATTACTGCTTCTGGTTCAAACCCTTCTTATCTTAACTGGGCTTCACCAACTCTAAATATTAACAGTACTGTATTTGCTAATGATGGCTTTATATATCAGTGTATTATAACTGGCACATGTGCGCCTGTTGTAAGTTCTGACGAAGTTACATTAACAGTAAATAGTGCTCCTGCAATTACATTACATCCTGCAAACACTAATGAATGTAATGGGGCTGTCACTAACTTCAATGTAATGGCATCTGGAACAATTACTGGATATCAATGGCAAGTTTCTACCGATGGTGGTTTGACTTATAATAACATACTTGCTGCTGGAGCTAACCCAACTTATGCAAACTGGAATACAAACAATCTTTCATTAGCAGGCATTACTCCTGTAAATAATGGTTATATGTACAAATGTATAGTACAAGGTACTCCAGATGCAACTTCTAATGCTGCAACATTAAACGTTAGTCTCCCTCCTTTAGTAACATTGGATCCTTCTGATGCTACTTTATGCGAAGGTGATGGCACAAGCTTTAGTATTACAGCTAATGGTGACGGATTAACTTATCAATGGCAAGTTTCAACTGATGGTGGAACTGTTTACAATAACATAACTGCTGCTGGTACAAATCCAACTTATACAAACTGGAATACTGATAATTTATCAGTAAACGGAACAATTAGCGGAAATGATGGATATATGTACAGATGTATTGTAACTGGCACATGTGCTCCTGCTGCAACCTCTAGTGCTGCAACAATAACGATTAACCCTTTATTGCCTGTTAGCGTATCTATTGTAGCAGATAATAATGACGTTTGTGACGGAACCAACATCACGTTTACTGCAACTCCTGTTAATGGTGGAATCCCATCTTATCAATGGAAAGTTAATGGCGTTAGTGTTGGTGCAGACAGCCCAACATTTTCTAGTAATTCATTAGCAAATGGAAATACAATTACAGTAGAAATGACATCATCTTTAACTTGTATTTCTGGAAATCCTGCTACTTCTAATGCAATCAACATGATTGTAAACCCAATACTTCCTGCTAGTGTTACTATCGTTGAAGATCTTAATAATATTTGCGAAGGCACAAACGTAACATTTACTGCTACTCCTATTAATGGAGGAACACCTACTTTCCAATGGTTATTAAATGGTATAAGTGTTGGTGGAGACAGTCCTACATATGCTAACAATACATTAGTAAATGGTGATAATGTTACTGTTGAAATGACTTCTTCTGAAGCTTGTGTTTCTGGAAACCCTGCTACTTCAAATGCAGTGAGTATGACAGTTAATCCTAACCTACTAGTTAGTATTACAATAGTTGAAGACTTAAACAATATTTGTGATGGCACAAGTGTAACATTTGACGCTACTCCTACTAATGGTGGTATTACTCCATCATACGATTGGTTAGTGAATGGTGCAAGTGTTGGTGCTCCAGATATGGATACATACACTTCCACAACTCTTTCTGATGGTGATGTAGTTTCAGTAGTTCTTACATCTTCGGAAACTTGTGTAACAGGTAACCCTGCTAACTCAAATACAGTGAACATGACAGTTAATCCTATTCTTGCTGCTGATGTTAGTATTCTTGCTGACATTAACACAATTTGCTTAGGTTCTACTGTTACATTTGATGCAACTCCTGTTAATGGTGGGACTCCATCTTATATATGGTTTGTGAATGGGGTGAACGTTGGGGCTCCTAACAGTGCTACATACACAACATCTTCTCTTAACGATAGTGATTTTGTATACTGTAAAATGACTTCTTCTGAAACATGTGTTACAAATAGCCCGGCTACTTCAAATACCGAAACGATTACTGTTAACTCAGCACTTCCTGTTTCAGTTATAATTACTCCTGATGCAAATCCTGTTTGTGATGCTCAAAACGTTACCTTCACTGCAACTCCAACAAATGGTGGTACTACTCCATCATATGATTGGTTAGTGAATAGTATTAGCGTTGGTGCTCCTGATATGGATACATACTCAAGCGCTACTCTGAATGATGGTGATGTTGTTGAAGTAGTTCTTACTTCTTCTGAGTCATGTGCTACAGGAAATCCTACTACTTCAAATGCAGTGAATATGACAGTTAATTCTAACTTACCAGTTAGTGTTACAATAGTTGAAGACTTAAACAACATTTGTGATGGCACAAGTGTAACATTTGACGCTACTCCTACTAATGGTGGTATTACTCCATCATACGATTGGTTAGTGAATGGTGCAAGTGTTGGTGCTCCAGATATGGATACATACACTTCCACAACTCTTTCTGATGGTGATGTAGTTTCAGTAGTTCTTACATCTTCGGAAACTTGTGTAACGGGTAACCCTGCTACTTCTAATGATGTAAACATGACGGTTAATCCTGTTCTTAATGCTGATGTTAGTATTGTTGCTGATAATGAGATAACTTGCTCAGGCACTACTGTTACATTTGATGCAACTCCTGTTAATGGAGGTACTCCATCTTATGTATGGTATGTGAATGGTGTTAACGTTGGTGCTCCTGATTTGAATACTTTTACTAATTCATCTCTAAACGATGGTGATATGGTATATTGTGAAATGACTTCAGATGTAGCATGTGCAACAAATACCCCTGCAACATCTAATTCAGTTACTGTAACTATTAACCCAACTCCAATTGTTCCTATTGTTGATGTTCAATGTACTGGAACTGGTGGTGCAGGAGTTGTTGCTGTAACAGATCCTATTGGTGCTGAATATACATATTCAATTGATGGGGTTACTTTCCAACCAGAAGCGATTTTCAGTGATGTTGCAAATGGAACATATAATATCACAATAGATCAAGGTGGTTGTACTAACATAAGTGATGAATTCACAATAGATTGTACGTGTGATAATCCAACAACTTTAAGTTTAACAACTACAGATGGTATTGCTTGTAATAATGAAGACTACGTATTAAGTGGAAACACTTTTGGTGGTAATGCTAGTGAAGTTATAGTCACTCATAATGGTAATGGCACACTAGAAGAATCAACATTCACTAATTCACCATTCGATATTGTTTATATTGCTGATGCTACAGATTTAAATACTGATATTACATTTACTGTTTCTACAGATGATCCAGCTGGTGATTTATGTGATGCCGTATCTGATCAATTTGTTATAACTGTTCATGAAGCTCCAGTGGTAGATCTACCTGAAACTGCAAACGCATGTGAAGGCGAAGAGTTTTCATACACTCTTACTGAAACTTATGATTATGCAATTTGGGTGGACGCAATTGAAAGTCACACTTTCACATCTAACTATACATATGCTGGTGATTACGAAGTATGGGTATGGGTAGAAAATTCTTTCTGTGCTGCACAAGATACAATGACTGTTATTGTAACTGTATGTTCTGGTATTGATCAGGCATTAAATAATGGCAGATTCAATATCTATCCTAATCCAACAAGGAATAATTGTAATTTAAGCATTGATAATTTCAAAGGGGAACTAAACTATAGTTTAGTTGACATTCAAGGTAAAATAATTACAAGTAAAAAACTCAATGTTGATTCTGAACTAATTGAAGAAATTAACATCGAAGATCTTGTTCCTGGAATGTACTTTATAAAATTAAGTACCAAGAATGAAACAATTAACTTCAAACTAATAAAGAATTAGTAATTCTTAAACAAAAAAAGGTGTTCCTCGGAACACCTTTTTTTTTGACATTATATTTCATTTTTAAGCACCAGCTACCCAACCAGTAGAAAATGCTATTTGTAAGTTATAACCACCTGTAATAGCGTCTAAATCCAGTACTTCTCCTGCAAAAAACAAACCTTTTTTTATTTTGGATTCCATAGTTTTAGGATTAATCTCTTTCAAATCTACACCCCCAGCAGTGATTATGGCCTCTCTATATCCTCTATGTCCATGAATTCTAAATTTCATAGATTTAAGATGTTCTATAATTGTAATTCTCTCTTCTGAAGAAATTTGATTTGCAAGCTTATCTGGATTTATGCCTAAACTTGAAATAAATACATCTACAGCTTTTTGTGGAAGCCATTTTCTAAAGATATTGCTCACCTTCGTCTTACCAAAATCATTAATATCCCGCAATAATCTTTTATCTAATTTTGAATAATCTAAAGCTGGCTTCCAGTCTATATCAATTTCAACTTTCTTTTTATCATCAAGTGCAAGAACTATATCCCTGCTTAATGTAAGAATTATTGGACCCGATAAACCATAATGTGTAAAAAGCATCTCACCAAATTCATTAGAATATACTTCACTGTCAATAATAAGAGTAGCTTGTACATTTTTTAAGCTAAGCCCTTGCATCTCTCTAGCTCGTTTATCTTCTGACACCAATGGTACCAATGCTGGGAAAACCTTATTCACAGAATGTCCAGCTTCAATGGCAAGTTTATAACCATCTCCTGTTGATCCAGTTCCAGGATATGATTTCCCTCCAGTACAAATTATTACCTTGTCTGAATTTATGATTTCTTTACGGTCATTTTTAATATATTCCAATCCACTAACACGATTATTTTTGTAATGAACCTTCTCAACTACTGAGTCAAAAAAGAATTCAGTACGATTTTTTAATGCTCTATGATAGAGAGCATCAACTACATCAGAAGCTTTATCACTTTCGGGAAAATACCTCCCTCCTCTTTCAAGTTTTGCATCTACTCCTTCTTCGCCTAGAATACCTAATATATCATAAGAATAAAATTGTTTAAATGCAGAATAAAGGAATCTTCCATCAGGATGCACTTGTTCAATGAAATCTCTAATATCTGAATCATTAGTAATATTACATCTTCCTTTTCCAGTAATCAGAAGCTTTTTACCAGGAATAGACACTTTCTCGACAACTGCAACTTTTTGCCCTAATTCAGATGCTCTACATGCTGCTAAAAGACCAGCTGCACCCGCACCTACAATAACTAAATCAAAATTTCTCATAAATATATTTGGAACAAAAATAGAAAAACTTCGGGATTTTCTCAATATAAGTAAAATCGTAGATTCAAGTTCCAAATGCATTTTTTATGCAATCAATTCGTAAAAGACTTTCACAGGCATTTCAAAGTTTAAATTTTTTCTAGGTCTTCTGTTAATTTTATATTGTACAAATTTAATATAATCCGGTTCAAAATCATCAAAACAAGATTTTTTAGGTATATATTGTCTAATTATTTTATTTGAATATTCACTTAGTCCTCTTTCCCAGGAAGCATAGGGATGAGCGAAGTAAAATTTACAATCGAGTTTTTTTGCTATCAATTTATGCATTGCAAACTCACTACCATTATCACTGGTAATAGATAACACATTGGTTTTATATGGAAGTAACATATCAATAACAATTTTAGCCAGTTCGTATGCATTTTTACCAAAAGGGAGTTTTCTAATCATAATCATAGCAGTTTGTCTTTCAACAATTGTAACCATTGCTCCTTTGTTGTCTTTACCAACGATTAAATCTATTTCCCAATCACCAAAACGCATCTTATTATTTATTACATCTGGACGCTCATCAATTGAAACTTTGTCTTTTATATTTTGATGTTTACCACCTCCTACAGGTCGTTTTCTATGCTTCAGTTGATGTCTCAATTGTTTATAGAGAACTCCTCCATGAGCCTTGTCCTCTCTTATATACTGATAAATGCGTTCAACACTAACCATTTCGATATTGTTTTTATCGCAATATCCTTTTATTTGCTCTGGGGACCACTGTTCTTCAAGTAATTTTTCATCAATAAAACGTTTTATGTTGACATCAAATTTTCTATTGCTCACAAATCGATCTTTGCGTTCACATGCAAGTTCTTGTGCATAATCAGGATTGTATTTTCCTGTTTTTGTACTATTGCGCTTTAATTCTCTGCGAATAGTTGTTTCATGTACAGATAATTGTACTGCTATAAATTTTATTTTCTTCCCACTTTCTAAATAGGCTTTAATGGCGTACCTTTGTTCTAGTTTTAAATGCTTCATAAATTGCTTTTTAGTCGAAGACAAATATGAGTATTTAAACTTTAGAGAGGAAATTCTTTGTGAATTTTCTCTCTTCC